>Ga0163109_10000714_pt1 | contig 26483 bp, 17 predicted proteins | sample CRUFie1St13metaG_FD_108704 | JGI IMG/M metagenome (GOLD analysis project Ga0163109, IMG submission 108704) | Marine microbial communities from the Costa Rica Dome - CRUD Field 142mm St13 metaG | ecosystem: Environmental > Aquatic > Marine > Oceanic > Photic zone | place: Costa Rica: the Eastern...
GTTTAGGAATATAGCTCTTTAGAAACCAACCTCCAACAAGCTTTCCTCCATCCACTTCGATAAAACCCAATTCATAGGTTTTTAGAAAGCGAGCTTCATTTCGAAGCCCTTTAAGAACATCTTGCGATGGATGCTGTTCAAGGTAAGCCATCTGTTTTTTATGATCGGTAGCAAAGGTCTCAGGACTTGATATCTCACCTGCAGCAATAATTTCGGGACTTTGTTGAAGTAGGATGTCCTTATTGAAAGCAGCATGGTTCTTTCGACCTTTTCTGTCTCCCGCGGCATGTGCCATAATAGAATTATTGAGGCCCATCATGTCGATAACCTCGCCTTCGTAAGCAAGTGCAATCGCACCAGCGGCAACAACACCCAAGGATGGACGCTCATTTGCAGCAAAGGTTCGGTTCAAAAGCACCCCCAAGGCGCGGTCTCGCTCAACAATGGTAAACTCAGAGCGAATTCTGTGGCTAGAACTTAGCCGAAACCATGCATCCGCAGGCAGAATAAGGAATAAAACAAGCCCAAGAGCAGGGATGGCAACTCGCCAACTCCAAGGCAGATTTAAGCGCTGACTGAGAATTGGACCGATAATGAGGAATAACGGCAAAGGTAACAAAGGCCACACCACTTGATAAAAGCGGAACATAGAAAAATGGTCGCCTCCAACCAATACCGGAATGCTCCCTCCCACTAGCAAGACCACTGAAAGCAGTCCCACCGTAATATCTGAAGGAGTCTGCCCACGCATCTGCAGACTAGCGGAGCGCATACGCCAGATTACGCAGCGACATAATTTCCATGCACCGAATATCGCCACAAGGGTAAACAAAGGCACAAGCCAATTGGAAAGCTGAAAGCGCACTAGGTACTTGCCACCTTCAAGCAGATTGTAAAATCGATCTGGGGAGACCTTGGCATAGTAAGTGTTGGGAAAGGGATAGCCAAAGTAGTAGAGCCTAAAGGTAAACAACCCGCCCACGGTAAACAAGCAGGCAAGGGCTGGCAAAGAAACAGCTTTAAATGAACGTAGCAATCCTCCGCCTCGAAGCCATATCCCGACAAACGAACCTAAACCTAAAACAGCAGCCCAAAGCATCCCCTCGGGGCGACTCAGGATTACCATTACCAAAAGTATCGAAAAGAATAGTCGTGTGCGAAAGGGCGGCAAATCCTCATCTGAATGTTCTAGCATGAGTAAAGTCGCGAATATAGCTACTGCCGTCCACAAACCGTTTTCCATGAGGCTGATGGTAGTCCAGATCAAAAGGGATGGTGAAGCCAACGACCAAGCCAACAACAAGAACCCACCAATACCCAATAGAGGCTGGACTGGCTGACCAGTTCGCTGGACCATCCATTTTCCACCAAAGCTTATCAAAGCTGTGAGGGCGGAAGCCATAAAGACTAAGTTCACGAAAAGGATAGTTGGCTCAGGGTTGCCAGGTAACTTGTAGATGACTCCTAGCAAAAGAGTCCAAAGCAATGAGGAGAAACCTTCGACGCGCTCACCTCCAGTATTGTAGACCAACCCGTTACCCTCAGCTAAATTCTTAGCGTAAACAAAGAATATATTAGCGTCATCAACACCGATGTTATCAGTGTCCAGCAAGTGAAGGCTAATGCTGGCTAGGGCGAATAGGATACCTAAGAGAGCGAGAAATATGACCGCATTTCGCAAGGGAGGACAATTCTGGAGTTTAGACCGGTGGGGAAAGATTGGCCCAAGGGTTCCCACAAATAGTTGGGTTAGATAGTGTACCGGATGTGTAGACTATGGGCTCTTTGAGGTCAGGACTTCCCTGATCTGAAAAAAATCCACTTGCTAGAAGGTAACGGGTTACGATCGGTTCGCAAAGACCTAAGTAGCTGGCACGCATTTTGCCAGACATGGCCCACTTGTCGAAAATTCCATACACAGGGAGAAATAGGCTACACTTGGCTAGGCGCTCGCGAACGTAGGGGTCGAGACTGCGTTGAAGTTCATCCGAAAATTGTCGAAGACTACGAGTTTCAAGATCGAGATAGTCTAGCCGACGTCGGAGAACTTCTTCCACAACATCGGTACAGTCTTGCGGAGTCAGCTTAGCCCTCCACCACCAGATCAGATACACGACGGCAGAAGCGCCAACCAGAAACAAAGATCGGAAGATGAACTTACGGCGGTTCATGAGAAGAACACTAGCACAGACGAAAAAAGCCTCATGACAAGAAGCGATCGGCTGCCATCAAGGAGAGAGCAGATAGTGTAAGGGTCGGATTAGCTGGAGAAGCGGTTGGAAATACGCTACCACCGAGCACAAGCAGGTTGCGAGCAGTATGGTGAATCAGCCCCGCGTCGACTATACTGTCATTAGGGTTAACACCCATCAGAGTCGTGCAAAGAATGTGACTCTCTGTCTGATTAAGACGACCAGGTACCTGAATACGTTCCACTGGCAATGGCTTAAGAAAGGATTCCGCTAATTCTCGAACAATGGAGATACTTTTCTTAGCATAACTGGTGTCACCTTTCCAAGTTGTGGTTGGCTTTTGACCAGTAGGTTCTACTGAGTTAGATGCCTCCAGAAGGTTTTCGAAGATAAACTTGAACTGCATTCGCTGACGCCAACGGCCCTTCTCATGGCGAAGGTTGGGGATATTCATAGTCTCAATGAGAGCCGCAGCACGATCGCGTCGGTGATCTCCATCATAATGAAGGTAGCCGTGACCGGTTATACTTGTACTACCTTGGAAGTTGTCCACCCCGTCAAGATCAGCAGTAAGAGTGATTGATGCTTGTTCAGTAAGGCATTGGCCCAACAAAGGGTGTTTGAAGCCGGATCGCTGAAGTAGCCAAGGGTTAAAAATTGCATTGGCGCCTAGTGCAACCGCCTGACCGCGGACCTCAATATCTCGATCACCCTTACGGTAAATTACACCCTTCGCATCTCCTGCCTCCATGAGGACTTGCTGGGCGGTGGCTTCGAGCTCTAAGATCACTCGAGAATCTTCGAAAAGATGGGCCATCTCATTCTGTATCGTAAACTTAGCATTTATTGGACAGAGGCGGCAAGTGGAAGTCGCGCAACAAGGACCGCGGCGGGAGGTAGGAACTCGAGCACGTGCGGTAGGCTGAACAAAAAATCCAGTCGGGTGCCCTTTTTTTAGAATCTTATCCGGGTCAGTAAGGTTGTGAGGTGGTTGCGGATAGGGCCTACTGCGGGGAAATGGACTGTCCTCGGAAGGACCGGAGACGGACATAAGATCCTCCACCTCGCAGTAATAATCTTCTAGGGAGTCATAACTTAAAGGCCAATCCCGCCCAACACCGTAACGACTACGAAGTTCGAAGTCTGCAGGTAGCATCCGAGGAGTACAGGCCCACCAGCAGTTAGAACTACCTCCAAAACCTGGATTGTAGACCCAAGGTTTACGCGGGGAACGATTCTCGTAGGTATCCTGGTAGGGAATACTGGAGTTCGATCGGTTTTGAAGTTGCCAAGCATGAGTATCTCTTCGGCCAGATTCCAGTACTAGAATACGAGCATCTGGACCTAACTTCTGCAATGCTCTATGCAAGAAGAAGGTGGAGGCAAATCCACTGCCAACAAGGATAAGATCATAGGCTTTCGAAGCCATAGAAAAACAGGTTGCAGTCAAAGAGAGGAAAATGCAAACTATACCGCTTGTATTAACCGTCCTTCTGATGAGCAAAACTGAACCGGAAACCGGCGGAAACCGGCGTAAACCACTATGCGTTGACTTAGATGGTACACTTATTCACACAGATTGTTTGTTTGAGACACTGGTCGGAGCCATCCGCACGAGTCCGCTAACACTTTTTCGAGTGCCCGGTTGGTTTCTAAAGGGGCGACCTACCTTGAAGTCAGAGCTTGCCAAACGCTTTCTTCCAGACCCAAAGCTGTTGCCCTGGAACAAAGAAGTGCTGGAATATGTGAAGCGTAAAAAAGAAGATGGGCACAAGACTGTTCTGGTGACTGCGAGCGACCACAAAGTCGCTGAGCTTATCTTAGGGCACACCCAAATATTCGATGAAGTGGCGGCATCAGACGGGAAGATAAACCTCAAAAGCCACCGAAAGGCCGAATATTGCCAAAAGCAATTTGGCAAAGGTCTTTTTGACTACATTGGTAACGAAAGCTGTGACCTTGCCATCTGGGAGGCGGGAGGAAATGCAGTACTAGCCAATGAAGACACTGATCTCGAAGAAAAAGCCAAAGCAGTTAATCTTCAAGTTCAGAGTATAGGTCCAATCCTACCCAGTAAAACCCAAGCCATCATCCGTGCCTGCCGCCCACATCAATGGGCCAAAAACCTTCTCCTTTTTTTGCCCATCCTTACTGCGCATCTATATCAATCTGGAGAACTGCTTAGCAAAGCGGGCATCGCTTTTGTTGCGATGGGCTTATGCGCTTCTGTGGTTTATCTGATGAACGACCTCCTTGACTTGGAAAGTGACCGAGCCCACGACACAAAGAAAAATCGTCCGTTCGCATCGGGAAACCTACCTCTTCATGTTGGGATTATCCTAATGCCCTTGCTGTTTTTAATCTCATTCGCTCTGGCATATTTTCTAGTCAACCCTACGTTCACCCTTATGCTAGGTGGGTACTTTGTGGCCACTTGCGCCTATTCGTTTAACTTGAAGAAACGTATATTGGTCGACGTGTTCATGTTAGCGGGCCTCTACTCCTTACGCATCTGGATGGGAAGTACAATACCCTGTGATTCAGAATCTCCAATAGGTGCTGGTGCAATTGAAATATCACATTGGTTGATTACCTTTTCGTGCATGATATTCCTTAGTCTTGCGATGGCAAAGCGCTACTCTGAACTTCATAATCTAAGTCTTCGTGATGGAAAAAAAACAGCTGGCCGGGGTTACCGAGTAAACGATATGCCACTGATAGCGCATTTCGGAACAATCAGTGGATACTTGGCAGCACTCGTACTTGCACTATATGTCAGCTCTGAAAAAAGTACTTCGCTATATAACCGTCCCGAAGCCCTTTGGCTGGTATGCCCTCTACTGCTATACTGGATTAGCCGCGTGTGGCTAGTGACATGCAGAGGCAAGATGCGTGAGGACCCTGTAGTCTTTGCTGTACGCGACAAGGTCAGCTATCTTGTTGGCATACTAATACTTTTGGCCCCAATCCTTGCAGACCCCAAATAATATCATGGCCATAGGCGAAAGCTGGGGACGCACATTCAAAGCCAGTCACAAACTGGAACCGAGGAACTGGATGCACTCTCCCCTTCCCTCCAACCCTGAGGGGCAATCGATCTTAGCCTATGGAATGGGCAAAAGTTACGGGGACTCCTGTCTCAATGATGGCGGCATTCTTATGCCGACGCAGAGAATGAATCGCGTGATCAAATTCGACAGAGAAACTGGAGTCCTCCGCTGTGAAGCCGGCGCCACGCTAGAGTCCATTTTACAACTGTGTGTACCAGATGGCTGGTTTCTACCAGTGGTACCTGGAACTAAGTTCATTACTTTGGGTGGTGCAATTGCCAACGACATCCATGGTAAAAATCATCATGCCTCAGGAACTTTTGGATGTCATGTTCGGGCTCTTGAACTAATGCGATCGGAAGATTCCCCGAAACTCTGCTCCCCGGATAAAAACACCGATCTCTACAAAGCTACGATTGGTGGGCTCGGACTTACAGGCCTTATCACATGGGCTGAAATTCAACTCAAGAAAGTCAAAAGTTCCTTCATCAACATGGAGTCTATTAAGGTACGAGATCTAGACGAGTTTCTCGATCTATCTGCTCGCTCTGACAAGGACTTTGAGTACACCGTAAGCTGGCTGGACTCTTTCGCCCGTGGGCGCAACAGCGGAAAGGGTGTATTCCTCCGTGGCAATCATTCTAGTGAAGAACATAAGGGCTTACCAACTCACAGACCGCCGAAGTTTCCATGGCCGATCGATGCACCGAACTTTCTTCTTAACAAGCTAAGCATTAAGGCATTCAACTTTGCATACTACAATAAGCAGTTCAGCCGCAAGAAGCAGTCAACGGTACACTACGACCCCTTCTTTTTCCCACTCGATGCCTTGCATGACTGGAACCGCATTTATGGCAAGCGAGGCTTCTTCCAGTACCAGTTTGTATTACCCTTTGCAGAAGGTCACGGCCCAGTCCGGAATATCCTTCGAATCATATCGGAATCAGGTCAGGGCAGCTTCCTCGCGGTTATTAAGACCTTTGGTAATATTGAGTCTCCAGGTCTACTTTCCTTCCCCCGCCCAGGCGTCACAGTGGCACTAGACTTCCCCAATAATGGTCAGCAAACACGCCTACTCTTCAAAGAGTTAGACAAAGTAGTCCTGGACAATGGAGGACGCCTCTATCCGGCAAAAGATGCTTGCATGAATATTGAGGCATTTGAACGCTGCTACCCAGAAATCAAAAATTTCCTTCCGCACATCGACCCTGCTTTTTCATCAAGTTTCTGGCGACGAGTGCATCCTAAGGCCGCATGAACTCCTCTCCTCAAAAAATCCTAATCCTCGGAGCTACATCGGCCATTGCCCAAGCCATCGCCCGCAAGTTCGCTGGACCAAAAGTTCATTTTCTTCTCGCCGCGCGCGACGAGGCCAAGCTTGATGCGGTAGCTAGAGACTTGATTGAACGTACCAGCTGTCAGACGACAAATTGGATAGGCGATCTTTCAGATACATCCCAGCACGCGGATCTCCTTAAGAAGTCCAAAGAAAAACTAGGCTCAATAGATCTAGCTCTTCTAGCCTACGGTGTGTTACCTGATCAGGACGACATCAAGAATGATGCTCAGGCCATACTAGATTCACTCCAAACCAACTTTAATAGCGCTGCAGCCTTGCTAACGAGGCTGGGCTCCATATTGGAGAAACAACGAAGTGGTACAATTGCAGTTATCACGTCTGTAGCGGCCGATCGAGGACGCAAGAGCATCTACGTCTACGGAGCAGCTAAGGCGGGACTCTCAGCCTTTACAGACGGCCTTCGCGGACGGATGCTACCATTTGGGGTACAAGTTCTTAATATCAAGCCGGGTATTATCGACACCCCAATGACCGCAGGCCTAAAAAAGGGGCTACTGGCCTCAACAACGGATAAGGTTGCAGCCGATGTCCAGACCGCCATACGCAAAAAGCAAGACATTCTCTATACCCCTCGACTGTGGAGGCTGATCATGTTTATCATCCGTCACATCCCAGAGAAAATTTTTAAAAAACTTAGTATCTGAGTAGTAATCAACTGTAGCTATTTAACCTATAACAGTGCAGTTCAATAGCATTGAATTTCCGATTTTTGTGCTGCTGGTTTTTGCGTTATACTGGGCTATCCCTTCGCAAAAGCTAAGAAATCAGAATCTTCTGATTTTAGCTGCTAGCTACCTCTTCTACGGATGGTGGGACTGGCGCTTTCTATCCCTTCTTGCATTTAACTCACTATTCAACTTTCAAATTGGCACTGCATTAGGTCGCACTACCTCCCCTTCCCATCGAAAGGCACTACTAATTGCCAGTCTCACCTGCAACCTCGGCATCCTAGGATTCTTCAAATACTTCAACTTCTTCATCGAGAGTCTGTGGTCAACTTGGACCTTATTTGGAAAACCTGTCGGAGAAGGGCCACATTTCGAAATCATTCTACCTCTGGGTATCAGTTTCTACACATTCCAAGTATTAAGTTACACAATAGACGTCTATCAAGGCCGTATCAAACCAACCCAAAAGGCATCAGTTTTTTTTGCCTATTTAAGCTTTTTTCCCCAACTGGTTGCAGGGCCAATCGAACGTGGAAAGAATCTACTGCCTCAGTTTCAAAATCAAAGAAAGTTTGACTACGATCAGGCTACCGACGGTCTAAGGCAAATTCTTTGGGGACTCGTAAAGAAACTACTCATTGCAGACGCTTGCGCTCCATACGTCCAAACCATCTTCAGTAACCCCAGCGACTACTCCGGTAGCACTCTTTTGCTGGGAGCCATCTTATTTTCCTTCCAAATTTACGGCGACTTTTCAGGATATACAGACATGGCGATAGGTACGGCTCGACTGTTGGGCTTCAATCTCTCTCGCAACTTCAACTATCCCTATTTCTCCCGTGATATTGCAGAGTTCTGGCGACGGTGGCACATATCCCTCACCAGTTGGTTCAAGGAATACCTTTACATTCCTTTAGGTGGTAGCCGACAAAATCATATTATTAGCATACGTAACACCTTCATCGTGTTCTTAGTAAGTGGATTCTGGCATGGGGCCAACTGGACTTTCATCGTATGGGGTGCCTATAATGCAATCTTCTTTCTTCCTCTACTACTTGCAAATACTAACCGAAAACACCTCGACGGAGTAGAATCTAACGCACAAATCCCAAGAATTAAGGTATTGATTCAGATGGGGGCCACCTTCCTTCTTGTATGCATTGGCTGGGTTTTGTTCCGCTCAGAAAACCTAACCAACGCCTTTGTCCACTTAAGAGGGATCTTATCGTTGAGTCTGTTCACCCTGCCCCAAATCCGCCCCACCAACCTTCTTTTGATGCTCTTCTTTTTCACTCTGGCAGAGTGGACACAACGCGCCTATCCGCACGCGATGCATAATATCCATGTAATTCTCCCCACAAGACTCCTGCGCTACTCTCTTTACACCGCAATAATAGCCAAGGTTACTTTGGATCCTGCCGGCACATCCTCCTTCATTTACTTTCAATTCTAATTCCTGAATGAAACGTTTCCTTAAACAGATGGTAGGGTTTACGCTGTTCTGCATTCTATGCGCCAGCGGGTATTTTGCTGTAAACCTTTACGTTTGGGATGAAAAAGATCTGATCGGGAGCGAGACCTATATATCAATAAAAAAAGCAAAAGATGCCCCTGCTCATGTGCGCAATCTGATAATGGGAGGCAGCACAGGCAATCAACTATTCCCCAACACACTATTTAATGGTTTGACCTATTCTCTTTGCTGTAACCAAGCCACCTCCTTAGCCGGACAATACATCCTACTCCACGAATTCCTGTTCAATCATACCGACCCATCCAAATTACAAGTTTTCTTACTTCTTCGACCTTCTTCACTGCGTAATGACCTAGACCAGCGCTTCGTTTATAACTATTTTATAAAGCCCTTCGACCATCCTGAATACCAGTCCCACCTTAGCCCTTACGCTCAGGCTCAACTGAAAAAAGTACCGTTACGAAGACTAGTCCAAATACCATTTATCCGTCGCAGTCACTGGTCTCCCAACCTACAACACCAACACCAACCTCACAAGTTCCGAATCTCCAATCTCTCTGCAGAGTACCTTCGCAAGATTCACAGCCTATGTAAACTAAACAACGTCCGAAGCTTCAAAGTTCGGGCAACTTACCTCTCAAGTGATTTTGGTGAAGAAGATCTTAAATCATTCCGCAAGGATATCGTAGACCAAGGCTTACAAGGAGAGATGCGAGGCTACTTCAGCACTCTGGCAACCTATCCAGCAGAGCTTTTCATGGAGGACAAGGTACATCTCCTAAATACAAACTCTGCACGAACGGACTTCATGAGTAAGCTTCGTCTGAATTAAATTGTTAAGAAGCGGACCTATCGTCGTCGTTGTGCGGTTCTCTGGGCAGCCTGCTGAGCTCTTCGCTGTGCGTCACGAGCTGCACGCTGCTGGGCAGCTTTCGATGCCTGAGATGAGCGTTGCTGATTGGTTGTAGCAACTATCTTTTTTGCCTTTGAGGCCTGAATTTGACTAACCCGTTGAGCATGTGCTCTGCGCAGGCGACCTTCATTACCTTCGGGTCTCTTTATTACCATTTGGTCATCAGAGGTGTCCCCGATAATCCCAGGAGGCAATACATCAGGTAAGGACACGCCATCACCAGGAAGGAAAACCATGTTTCCATCCTCGTCTAAGGTAAGTTGGATGTTACCGTTAATCCCGGGTATATTTCTACCGCCATCTTCCAACTGAAAGGTCAATCTACCTTGTTGATCTAAGTTGACTTCAATACCTTCTGCAGAAAGGTCGAGTAAGTCACCAAATGTTGGGTTATCAGCTAGTAGCTGTTTCACAACTTCCGGAGCATCAACTCCTTGAATCTGAGTGCCATCTTCAAGAAGGAAGACAGGATTACCAGAACCATCGAGGGTTAATCGTATCTTGGCGTCGCCAGCTGTATTAAAGAGCTGTACCATGTAAGGGTCATTGGCAATGTTATCCAGTGCTTCGGGATCAAGTGCCAAGGTCCCATCCTCGGCAACCATATCAGCGAGTAAAGTACTAGACCCTCCCCCCCACACACCCTCTCCAGAAGTTTCGTTAGAGGGGATCAGCAGATCTAAAAACTTGTCTGGATCGAAGAAGCCTAGAGTACCTGCTCCGATATCAAAATCCCCGCTATCTGGGATAATGGGGTTACTGAGGAAGGCTAAGTTTTGGAAGGCTAGATGGATCGGAGCAAAATCAGAGGGGAGGTCTGAGGGATTAACATCTGGCGGAGCGAAGGCAGGGGTCTTGTTCAAAACAGGCGTCACGAAAACCAGTGGGTCTTCCACAGGCAAAATAAGCATACCAGTTTTCAACTCGAAGAAAAGCTTCCGGGCACGACCTGCTGATTCATCAGGGTCTCCAAGAAGAGGCTCACCCATCTGGAAAAAAATAACACCGCCCGAACCCCGTATACCCGCTCGACCGGCATCCAACTCGAAAGAGGTATCACCGTCTTGTGCATTCTGATTAGCCAGCAGAAAGGCACCACGAATTAAGTGAATGGTAAATTTAGTGGCAGGCGTACTACCGGGGGGTGATGGTGTATCTTTACGCACTACGTGGTCTAAAGAGACTAAAGAGCCGGGTTGTAAAACAAGAACTGCACCATCTGGCAGCAGTAATGTGGCGGCAGACTTAGAGCCAGTGACGATGGAATATCCCGACCCAATGGACATGTTTAGGAATATTTCGCCTTCGGGCAAAAACTGGTTGTTTTTGTTAAAGAAAACAGAAACCTGCCCTTCGGTGGCAAGAAGCACAACCACCTCTTCTGCGCGGGCTTCATCAGCAGCAATTTTCTTCTGAGGTGCGGAAACCGAAGAGTGTGGTTCACTGAGTGCAAAAGGGCTAATTATAGTCTTCTGAAGACAGGCAACATACAGTAGGTCAGGACCGTAAAGCAGGTTGTGCTCGTAACTAGCGATAAATGGGGTCATCGGACGAGGACGTACTCCCATTTTCTGCTGGTCGCTGAAGAGAACTTTACCTGCGTAGGGTATAGAGGGACCAGTGATGGAGTCAGACCGCACCATGTTAGCAATTTCCAAACGATCCACGGAGTCACCAAGGGACAGTCCTAGTTCATCTAAATCAAAGGCAGTGGCGTATGCACCAGCAGCGGAGATCTTACTGTAGGGATGGAAAAGTTTGGTTCCTTTGTGGTACCATGTTGTCCAATCTTTGGTAGCGGCATTTCGTACACGTAGCATAAACAGCTCGGGACCACGGGAATCCTTTTCTCCACTCACACCTTCGCCACTTTCGTAGATTACAAATTCAGGGCCACTCAGGTTAGGCACGATTCGGTTTCCGGACCATCCGAGAGATACTCCGTGGCGAACTATGCTTCCATCGTTATTCATTGGCAAGTTCAGCGCTCGTGGCCCTGCGCTACTACCATCGCTGATAAAACCCAAAGAAAGCTGCGGTTCAAAACCCTCATCCTTGTCTGGAAAATTCACAGTTCTAGTAACCTCCAGAGGCAAGCCATCACTGAAAATAGCGCCCCCATGGGTCTTACCCTCGCCGAGATAGCTAGTGATGTCAGGGGTATGTTTCTGGTCCCAAACAATACCGCCAAAGGAAAATACATCAGCCCCAGAAACCACAATTGGCAAAAGGCACAAGACTAGCAGACAGTTCCTTGGCTTGAAATTCATGTGCAATAGAAAATAGGTGGAAAGTTAGTTGCCGCAAATGAAAAGTTCATCTCTCAGCGCCCACTCTCACGATGTAAGCCAATGACTGTGCGGAAAGAGATATTCTTGGTAGGAAGATAAGGCAAATGGGAAGATCTTGACGAGATACGAGAGTGGAAGTTGTTAAAATCCCATCGACCACCACGAAAGACTCGACGGTCCCCATCCACTGGACCATGAGGATCAACCTTTGAATTAGCAACGACAACTGGGTTGCGAGCAATCAGAGTGGAAGTATCCGAGTTAGCGGTAGTTTCCTGACCGTCACTGAATCCAATGACAGTGCTCATGGGACTAAGGGGATCAATGGAAAGCTTTAAACTGGAAGGAGCGTTCCCAGATTCCAAACTCAGAAATATCCTATCACCGGAGATGCCAGCTTTAATCACGCCTTCGAGGCCGGCTTCCTGAAGGGAATCATTGAGTTGCGAAACAATTGTATACAAGGTAAGAACCTTACCCGGCGCTGGTGCCAGAGCCACCACGGAGTAATCCGTGATGCGACTGGTCTCTAAGTCAGTGATGGAAAGTGTAAAAGTTGCAGCGGTGCTCCAGACTCCACTGGGAGAGGCAGAGGCTTCTAAAGTCAGCGGGAGGGATGACTCCAATTCACGAAGGCCTAAAATAGAAATAGCGATGCGGTCCAAGTCGCTGATGTAGAGATACTCTCCATCACTAGGATCAACAAGGTTAAAAACAAGATGAGCGTCTTCAAGAGATGCCTCCACTTGAAGGTTGAGACGAGAATCCAGAATCATCGCTGTCAGCGCGTTGAGGATTTCCTCTTCCGTGGAAAGCGTGCCCAAGTCCTCCAAAACCAGTCGCACGCTTAGGTTACGACTAGGAACGTTTAGGGAAAATGAGCCTTTTATCTCATCATAGTCCTCTTTCCAATCCCAGCACCACTCCTGAAGGTTACCACCAATATCGTAAAGCCCATAACCATTGGGGGGGTAGCTACCCACATTGGACTGACCAGAAGTACCGCCTATATTTTCAAGGCTGGAATCTAGAAAGTCTCCTGTGGGGTAGAGTTTATCTTCGAGTCCACCACGAGCAGCCTTCTCCCATTCTGCTTCAGTAGGGAGCCGGAATCCATTCGCATACCATTTAACATAACCATTTTCAAGTTCGACGATGGAGTCTTTTTGAGAAGTGCGATACGTTCCAGCCAAACCTCGATCAACGTAGTAGACTGGTGTCCGCCCAGACATTTCAGAGTAAGCATTGCACCATTTCACGCAATCACTCCAGCTAACGTAATTTACTGGAAAAGAAGGATTATCAATACGGTAAGCTTCGATAACACGGCTTTTTTCATCTCGTGCAAAAAGCACTGCATTGAATGCCTCCAGCTTTTTGTCATACTCCTTACGATTAAGATCGGAAGGGTTGGTGTTATAGTTGTTAAAGGCATTTTCTAGCTTGCGATATGCCGTGGCAGTTATCTCCGCATCAAGATATTCTAGACTATCGAATTGATAGGCAAATTGATCTCTCTGATCTTCGGGTTTGTCAGGACGCGTGAGGGCCCAATCAACCACTTGATTCCAGAGCTGATTGGTAACCTCGAATTGGCTGATATAATAGGGAGAGAGGTCAACGTTTTGCTGTGGATATTCATCATCATAACCTTGTCGATGATCATACTCACCATTACCATTGGAATCCTCAAAAGGTTCATTTGCATCATATTTACCATCGTTATCAGAGTCAGTAAAAACTTCAGCACCATTAATGCCTCCCATCTTAAAGGTGCCTTGAGGTATAAGAACCATACCAGATGGCGGAGACTCAAAAACCCAAGATAGATCAGTAGGAAATAGATCAGGAAGCTTATACCAAAGCATCCATTCCCCTTTTTGAAAGTCGTGAAAAAATTCACCTCTAGAATCTTTGTCGTAAAAGTAAAATCCGCCAGATTTGTGTACGTAGAAGAAGTCAAAATGGTTCTGACTGGTCCAAATCCAATTATTGTTAAGCTTAAGGCTATAAAACCAAATGCTTCCTAGATCCTCTGCAACAGGGTAAAGCCATCCATGGTCAAGATGATAGATCCAATTAGACCAGGGAAAAAAGGCACCGAAATTCTCTATGTACTTCCAACCTTCAATTTCCTCTGGTTGCCATTCGTCCCACTCATTGCCTAATCCAACTGTTTCCCTCAGAGAGCCAGCATCTATCCAAGGGGTTTCGGCTTGAACTCTAACACAGGCAAATATCGAAAAAAGGAAAATTAAACTAGTCAGCCTAGAGGGAATCATGGAGTACAGGAACTTACAAACTCGAGAATTAAGATAAGCCAAAAAAAGAGTTTCTGCAAGTGTTGAAGAAATGAGCCAGATAATTAGAAACAAAAAATGGAGCAACATTTTTCAAATATGGAGCCACCTTAATGAGATAGAATTGCTGATTCTAGAATCGATCGGTAAGTAACAACAGTGCGCTGCCAAGAAAAAGGTTCTGCATGTTTAAGAAATAGCTCTTTATCAGTTGTGTAAGATAGACGATACTGAATTGCTTGCGCCATGCGGTCTGAATCCCCAGCAGGGACAAGTTGCCCCAGAGAAGAGTCTTTCAACACCTCTTGGATACCGCCCACATCTGTTGAGACCACTTGCAGTCCACATGAAAAAGCTTCGAGAAGAACATTCGGCAATCCTTCGTTAATACTGGGAATACAAAGTAAATCAACGGCGCGCATAAGATCAGCAACCTGAGCGGAACTCTGCCTCCCTAGAAGAGTTACGATATCAGTGAGTCCTAATTTCCTTAAAGTGGATTCCACCTTATCCTTGAGAGGACCTTCCCCGACCATGAGAAGCTTAATGTCATATCCTGAAACAGTCTGACGCAGCTTGGCGACAGCTTGAAGCAGAAGAACGGGATTCTTAACTGGATAGTAATTGCCCACGAAAAGAAGGTAGCGACTAGAGACTGTCAAACCAAGGGCTTGCCTAATGGCTTCTGTGTTTCCTGGATAAAAGACGCTTGAATCTACACCGTTGTATACGGGCTGCAATTTTTCTCGAGAGACACCAGCATCCTCTAGTAACTGCGCAAGCTGGGCGCTTCGAGTAATGACTTTATGGCAATACGCAAATGCTTTGGGAATTAGTCTCCGGCGCAAAGGCATCCGTAAATGAATATGAACATCAGATCCCTGCGTAATAGCCACTACTGGCAACCCAAACTCCTGCGCAATAGGCACAACAGCGCACGTGTCAGGGTAAGCCCATGAGGCCAATAAAACATCTGGCTGAAAGGTGGAGACCAAGTCCACAAAAGGCTTACGAACAGCTGCCCGCAATAGATGATGATTCACAGAACTGCCTACCTTAGGGATGTACCTGAAGTGTGGGAATACTGGCTTGAATCGAGCGTCCTGCTCCCGTGCACTAAATGGTGGAGGTGTTCGAAAAGGTAACAGAGGTCTAGGCGAAATGACTCGGACTTCTGCAAACTCTGCTAATCGATGTAGCAGGTTGGCATTGTCCTGCCCCCGATAGACTTCCCTATCATCGGGAAACAAGTTTGAGTGAAAGAGTATCTTCACCGAACTGCACGGAGACTGTAGCGATAATCTCTATATTGCCCAGGATCACCCTCTTCACCAGCTTCGGCGGCGAGAATGATGTTCACCATCTCACGTGCTGTAACAAAATGAAGGGCCAAGCCATCCTTTTGAGCGCAATAGCAGGCAACTTGTTCGTAGAACTCCTGAAGCTTACCACCAAGTAACATGTTCATATTGGAGGGCTTACAACCATGAGTATGTAATTTTACAAATAGCCAATCTGGTCGCCCTTCCACATGGATATTACTCTGAAGCCACAGTTGAAATCTATCTAAATTGGGTGGATTGGCCTCGGTTAGATCTCCATTCTCTAGCCGAGGAAGAACGCCCGCCTTACGTCTTTTCCAGTTTAGATTTAGCGGTCCTTGAACCATGAGAAGGCAATCCTTCGGAGAATTAAGACAAGCACGAACAGGGTTGCCGAAATCGTGCGCTCTGGTCATGCCCGTATCGCGCGCAAAATAAATAGTGTTCACCTTCTTGGACTGGCAACGATCTGGCGCAGAAGGCATGGTAAAGTCAGCATAGCATCCAGTATTGCGCAGAACAGATAACTCATTGTTCACCCCACAGAACCGACCTTCTGGATGTGAGTTGCATATGGCCCAGTTGCCATGGATGAAGCCGTAAGCGAGCCCTTCTGGTCCAACAGAAAGAAGACCATGTTCAGCCAAATGGTCCCTACCTCTAACAAGTTGATCACGCAAGGTAAGCGCAGTATCACCATCATGGTGTAGATGGATCTCGACCTCACCAGCACCGGACGAACAAAGCTTCGCCAATTCCGCAACCACCAAATTGTCATACTGCTCAACAGGGAAAAAGAAGGTATGCACTGGCGGAAGACCATCGGAGTCTCGAGCGATAGATTGTACTTTTGGGTAGGCATCCTGCCAACGAGAAAGCCTTTGAAGTGCCTCCTCTTGACCACGAGTAGCCTGATGCCAGGGTTCATAATGGTCACACACAGCGAGAAGAATATGAGTTGTCCGATCCCTGCTGGGTTTTCTTCTTTTGTGCGCCAAGTAACCTGGCAACCAAAGATCCATGGCCTTTATCATCTATGACGAATTTGGATAGGCTAGGGAGTTCCCACAAGAAGAAAACTTAAACAGACTTAGCCCAACCAGATTTGTAGCCACCGGAAATGTAATAGACAAAGCCCCAGACTATCATCCAAGAGAGGAACAAGAAACCTGCTGGCACAGTGAATAGGGGTGATCGCAGATTACGAAAGGCAATACCAAAGATGGCCAACAAATATAGCGAAAACTGCGCCCAAAGAGTAAAAAAGTAGAAAGGGACATCCTTTAAGATCAAGTTTCCAGCCAGAATAGTAACAAGTGAAACTGGAGTAAACAAACGACTGTACTTGTGGGAGGCAAGCTTCCACCAGAGTCTGAACTTCCAAGGTAACAGCCATTCCGAATAGCGAAAAAGCATCTGGAAATTACCTGCAAGAGTGCGAGCTTTACGATATTTTTCCCGCTTAACGTCCAGTCTCTGTGGATCATAAGCACGAGCCTCGGAATCAAAGAGAACCCGGCGACCACCAGTTACCGCTTGCATCGGAATAATGACATCATCCAAAAGTGTGTCTTGCGGTATGGGCGAATAACATTGTCGGCGCAAGGCATAGATGGCCCCTGTACAACCAATACAAGAGTCAAGCTTTGCTTCAGCATTGCGAAGGGACTTTTCAAGCTTCCAGTAAAAATCAATCCCCTTCGCAGCACCGCCAATAGACCCATATGGGAAAAGTTGTCCACTTACAGCGACAACGGATGAATCATTGAAATGACGTACCAATTTTTTGATGGCATCAGCAGCAAAAGTCTGGCGGGCATCTGCGAATAACAGCAGATCCCCAGTAGCCTTAGCTGCAGCCATATTAAGGCAGGCGGGCTTACCGGACTTATCCCTTCGCTCTAAAATACTTACCCTATCAAGTCCAAAGGACTTTACTGTCTGTACAGTGAAGTCGGAAGAACCATCAGAAACAACAAGGATGTCCAAAAGGCTTTCTGGGTATTCGCACTCGAGAATATTTTTAATACGGTCTCGAATACGATCTTCCTCGTTGTGCGCAGCGATCAGAACAGTTACTGAAAACTGCTCTTCCGAGCTGAGCTTTGTAAGTTTTTTCGGATAGAGCCTAGCCAACACAAAGATCGAAGCAGGATATAAGGCAAAGGTCCAAGCGCATTGCAAAATACCAGTCCAGAACATAACAATCCCAACCGACTCTAGAGACCAGTCAACGATAGCAATCATATTGAAAAGATAAACAGAGTAACCTAAAATTCAGCGAGAATCATCTGATGCCAACAATATAGACCAACCTTCAAGAGACCTAGCATAAACAACATGTCTATTAACCCAATCTTGCTCCAACTGATCCCTGGGTTTCGAGGTTGAACTTCATTTTCAATTACAACATCAGAATCTTCGGGTTCTAACTGCAATGGAGAGAATCGCGTCGACCGCCCAATGGGAGCCAAGACATCCTTCAGGAGTAAACGGTGATAGGCTGCTACCGTAGCAGCGGTAAAAAAGAACGTAGCGCGATAAGCCCAATCAACAACCCAAGAAGAAATGCCAAAACTAAGAACAAAGATCAACAGTAGCCTTTGAGTTCGATCCTCACGGACCGTTCGTGGCTTAGCAAATAATAATACGCGCATGCTCAGGTATAGTAGTCCCAGATACATACAAAGGCCTATTTGTCCGTGAGTAGATCCTATTTCGTTGTAGCTACTGTGTGAAGCGATCCCAACCCCGATCTGGTCCATCATTGTACTTCGATAGTTCTTGTAGCCAACGCCAGTCCACTTGGCCTGTTCAGTAGTCAGCGAGTAGCCAAACTCAAAAGCGATCTGTCTACCTTGGATACCAGCCTCGCGTTTGCTGAACTCCTGCATTCGTGGCAATTTCTTAACAAGAGCAATCCCTGCCCCAGTTGCCAGCATCAACATCATCGCCTGCAGTACCCAGTGTCGCTTGAAGAGCATACTAACCATCAAGGTTGCCGCTCCAGCGAGAAAAGAGCCCTTCGATTGGGTGTTAAAGACACAGAAGGCAGGAAGTAAAAGCAAAAACAGCCCGGGGATCTTCACAAAGACGGGCCGCTTCCAGATAAGCAAGAAATAGACCAGGGGGATCGCAGGCACAACCGAGTGTCCAAGCGCATTGGCATTATTGAAAATCGATGTATTAAAAACTAGACGGCCCTTCATCGTGCCTTGAACAACATCCTTGCTACCTACAGGGTCAAATCCTACATAAATACCAAGAGCCATGGCCGATAGCAGAACAATCATTGCGACCCAGCAGAACAGGAACTTCTCCAGACGCTCCTGACTTCGCAAAGACTGAACAATTATAACGTAGAAAACAAAGACAGGAAGCAGTTCCATAAAGGTGTGCTGCATACGGCCAGAAGTAACTACTATAAATGAAAACATGACTAACATCAGCCAGTCATGAGGTGTGCGTAAGAAATCTGACTTGCTGATACCACCAGGTCGACGAACCATCGCAACCATACCGAATATCGTAATCAGTTGTATCGGCTTTAGCCAACCAACCATCTGGTAGATCCAACCCCAAGTGTGCTCATGAGGCCGAATATAGTAGAGGCAGAGAAAAATGATGGTTGAAAGGAAGTCCATAAACGCATGGCGATGGAACAGCAGTCCCAGCTTCTAAATGATACCTGAACCAAGGAAGATTATTAAGGATTTAGAAATCATAGAGCTCGGTAGGCGTTTAAATATGCGTTGGCCATCACGCCCAAGGAAAACTGTTTTTGTATCTTTTGACGAGCATTAGCTCCGAGGAATTGGAGATTGGGACCATCAAACCCAAAAATCCACGCCAAATATTTAGCTAACGCATCAGGCGAGTTAATCTCACGAACTATGCCATCCTGTCCATCGGCAATCAACTCCTCCGAACCGCAATTGAGATTAGACAGTACTGGAACCCCACAGGACATCGCCTCGAGCGCACAGTTAGAAAGCCCTTCATTCGCGCTAGGGATAACCAAAAGATCTAGACATTGATAGTACCTCAAGGGATCTTCGAGAAAGCCTAAGGCGTGAATACGATGCCCGTTCGAATGCTTTTGAATTCGGGCTATGATATCATCCTCAAATTCACCTCCACCACCTGCAACTAGCAGGTGCAGATTTGGACATTTAACAGCAACATCAGTAAATGCATCCAAAAGATAGTCATGACGCTTGTAGGGTCCAAATCGTCCAAAGATTCCGACGAGCTGAATATCCGCCTCTAAACCAAGTAATTTCTCACGTTGGGAAACCTTGTCCTTAGCTGGAATAAATCGGTCAGTATCAACACCATTCTGCAAGGTCAGAATAGACTGAGAGCTTAAACGAAGCCCGTCAAGTTGAAGGGTCATGGCCTTACCCACTGTATGAATTCGAGTACAAAAACGATAAAATAACTTACGCTGAATCCGCTTGCGAAGCCGTAGATCAGTTCTGGTCAACGAGGCGTGCTCACCATGTAAAATGCGATAAGGTGCTCTAAATAAACATGCCATGCATGAGTAAATCAAAGGTCCAAGATTATGAGTGTGCAAGATATCAGGATTTACAGCCTCCAGCAACTCCTTCAACTTTCTCGGCAAGCTCCAATCCACCCCTGAACTTTTACCAAGAACGTACAACTGACAGCCCTGTGGAAGGCGTTTCGCCATTCTGCCAGCCTCAGTCATACAGCAAACATCAAAAGAAAGTTCATCTCCTGAAAGTAGGTTAGCCATATTGATGATTCCATTCTCCATCCCGCCCGGCTCAAGGGATTGAACAATATGAAGAACCTTTAAAGCCATTACGATCTATCGACAAAAAGGCTAGCCAACGCCGAAAAGAAAAAGCGAGGCAACGCCCGAATCCGGAAAAAGTGCGGCACATCAAGGCGCAGATGATCCATAGGGAAAGGCCATAGCAGGATTGACCTTAAGATACCGATCAGGGCAGCTCCGTGCTTTTGCTCCCCGTGAAAAATCCAAGAACACTGGTAGTCTACCACACTGTGGGCTTGTAGCCAAAATCCTAGGTCCTTAGAGGGCACACGACCCTCCATGCGAGCCTTGGAGAGGACCATTTTCTTATTTTCGCGCATCCTGGAGCCATGTCCGCTCATGTTACTACCATGTTTGCGCACCCGAATTAGTTTTTCAGGCAAGACCCAGAGCCTACAAATGGAAGAGAGCCGGATCCACATGTCCCTATCCTCCGAACTTCGTAGAGTGGTGTCGAAACCGCCAGCTTTCCGCAGGACATTTTTGCGAACAAGCGCTGCGCCGGGGAAAAATCGATTCTTTAACAAAAGATCTCGTGTTGTGATCTCCCCTGTTAATGAATCACGTTTTCTATCGGAGATTGGTTCACCATTGACACCGATCTTGTAGTCTAGACAGGCAACCAAGCCGAATTCATCAGACAAATCTTGTATCTTGCCCATTAGAGTTTCGATGAAACTGGGTTCCCACTCATCGTCCGCATCGAGTAAGGCCACATATTCGTTGCTGGCCAAGGCAAGGCCATTATTCCGCGATGCGGAAAGACCTTGATTTTCCTGACTAACGAAGCGGATGCGTCCTTCGTATTTTGAAGCAACCTCAGCAGTATTGTCAGGAGAGCCATCATCAATTACAATGACCTCTAAGTTTGTATAGGTTTGCGCGAGAACCGAATCTAGAGCAGCTCCTAGAAAATGCGCGTAGTTGTAACAGGGGATGATAACCGTTACCCCAGCAGGGAGGAGGTTAATGCTGGATTCATCCTTTTGCACTTACGAAATCGTGCTTGTAGTATCCGAGAGCAGACCTCCCGTCTGACGACCCTGCTGGTAGTATTCGTAGTTTCTGTAATAGTAGCGGTAGTACTTTCCGCCTGTACGAAAATTAACCCGATTGAGGATAAATCCGAAGATGGGCATATGGCTCTTCTGAATCTGGTCAACAGCCAGTCGAATTTGAGGAAATACAGTGTGCCCTGCTGAAATGATGAGTACGGTTCCATCGATTATGTTGCTCATCATAAAGACGTCTGGGAGACCGAGGAGAGGAGGACCGTCAATGATTATGCGATCATACTGCATCCGCAAGCCGAGCATAAGAGCCTGTATAGAGTCGCCACCAAGGTTTTCGATGGCTGCGGCTGAGTACTTACCCGAAGGAAGGAAGTCTAATTTGTCTTCAAACTCCATAGGAGACACCTGTGAATTCCCAGTAAGAAAGTCGGCTAGACCAAAAACCTTTTTACCAACAATTTTACGGGTCTGTTTGCCACGACGTAGATCAGCATCCATGAGCAAAGTGCGTTCACCCATTTCTGCAAAGGAGCGTGCCAATTCAAGCGAGTTCATGCTTTTACCTTCTTGCGGCATAGAACTACTGACCATAATGACCTGTGAATTCCCCTGATCCTCTCTGCGTAAGACTAGGTTTGTTCTGATGACACGATAGGACTCCTTAAACATGGGATAGTCCTCAGATATTGCTAAGGAATCACCGTCAACATTGGGTGGTAGTTCTGGAACTAAGCCAAGTCCATGAATCTGCAGTTCTGCTTCAACATTTTCAGGAGTCTTTACACTGGAGTCCATGTACTCCATAAGGTAGGCAAGCCCGATTCCGAGCAGAAAAGCACCACCCATGCAATAAATAAGGAGTTTACCCTTGTTCGGCACAATTGAGCCCAAGCGACTGTCTCCAACCTGCCCGATGTAGGATATCTCCAAGAAAGGATCTATTGTATGGGAAAGGCGAATTTGCTCAACTTTGTCCCGAAGTTTGTCATGCCTTTTTTGTAAATCCTTGGTTTTTTCCTCAATGCCTGAGATTGCCTGTTTTGCAACTTCATGTGTGCGCGTGAGTTCTCTTAGCCTTGGCAACTGGTCTCGCAAACGGCGACCTTCCGAAACAGTCTTGGAGTGTGAGAGTAGAAAGGTATCATAGGCCGCGCCAAACTGTTTGTTCAATGTGATCTCGGCAGTTTTCAATTCTGCACTGAGCTTCTTCATGGCAGGATGTCCTGGCAAGAAAACCAAACGCTGCTCTTGGTATTTGCGTCGCAGTTCCTTGACTTCTTGGTAGAGTTTGATCCAAGCTCGGTCATCCAGACTCGACTGTTCAGGTGTGACAACAACCTCTGTAACCTCTCCTTTTGAATCTAACAATTCGCCATCCGGACCTACACGCAGAGGTGATGAGATAGTCTGTCCAGTTTTGAGTACAGTATCCTCGTAGGAACTCAGAAGTGAAAACTTCTGCACAACGTCCAAGTCATTCTGTCTCAAATCAGAGAGTATCTTCTCCTGTACCTGAAGACGTTGATCATTTTTTGTGATCTTAGTCTGAAGGTTATGGAGTGTACGCATTTCGGATTGGAGGCGATCAAAACCGAGCTGATCCTCTAACTCAATCTGCTTTTGCTTCAGCTGGATAATTTCATGGGCAGTACTCTCTCTGTCCTGCTCCCACTTACTAATGTCTCCAAAAGCTATAGCATCACGCTTTTCTTTACGATATTCAACATACTCCGCCACGAGAGCCTCAGACCATTTATTTACAAGATTAGGATTGTAACCATGAATTTCTACACGGATCAGCTCGTTGTTGACGCTTTCACCGCTTTTGTCTTTGTAAACTCGGACACGCCGAACATAATCTTTTCGAATTTTCCCAAAGCTAGCGTCAACTCCAAGTCGCTTAGCAGCACGTCGATTTATGACCTCACTAGGAAGATTCTCACGTAAGGCAAGCCAACCAGGTCGCTCACCAAACCCACGTTGACGATCCAGAGGGTCAGCTACATAGACACACTTTACCAATGACTTCGCTTCATAAACTGGCTTAGCGTAACAAAAGTAAAAGAGCCCTGCAGAAAGAACAAGGCATCCCGAAAGGACCACAATACGGGTATGTTTAAATACAATGCCCACATGGGCAAACACATCATCAAATGAGAAACCCTTCTCCTCGCTGGTTGAACCTTGGGACATTGTGGAAGAACTATTTGCTGGGATTCATGGAGAATCCGTTTAAGAACAGCAAATATAATGCCCCAGAATAGAGGGATTTGCAACCCTACAAGCTGAAAAACTTTTCAGGCACAACAACTATGTCTTTAGCCACCAACTCTACATCGGGTTCAAGACCATGCTGCACGTTGCGGATGTTGACTGGTAAATGGACTTTTTGGCCACCACCGATCTCTCGCACAACATAGACCTTTTTGGTATTAGCAAATGGAGCAAAGCCTCCCTTGGCAAGAATTGCAGCATAGGCGGTCAAACCAATATCCTCAGAAAGTTCAACGAAACCAGCACTCTTGACACGGCCTGTAACAAAAACTCCATTGTCGCGTCCTTGTGTAGGCTTTGCAGGATCCTCAACTAAAGAAGAAGCACCACGCATTGCTGATGGAGACGCTGCGTCGGCAGACTGGTCAGGACGCGAGGGAATATGAAGGATATCACCGTCACGCAACATCATATCATTTGCTAGTCCACCTCCTTTTAGTATTTCATTAACATTGATCTCCTCAACAAGGTTGCGACCATTGACTAAGCGCATAAGTCTAACACGGGATAGGTCCGCACCAGGAGTCTCACCTCCAGATTGAATGATAGTATTAAGGATGGTGGATGGACGACCTCTTTGCATTCGAAATGTTCCAGGTCGCTTAAAATCCCCCATAAGGTAGATCAATCCACCACTATCCTCCTCCTTCTTCACTGCTTCAGGACGTTCGATAATAATAGTTGGATTAACAATCATCGTTTGACTGAAAGCTTTAGCAACAGATTCCTCAGCAGCAGGAACGGTCATACCCGAAACAGGGACTCTTCCGACTTGGGGGATAAGTATGTAGCCTCCTTGGCGGACTTGATACATACCGTTAAAAGACTCGTCCTGCATCACAAGTAGCTCGATAGTCTCGCCTGAAAGAATAAGGTCGGTGCGAGTTCCTGTAGGTGTTGCTGATGAGGGATTACTTGGGGTTCGTGTAATAGAAGAAAGTGATTGTTGCAATTCCACCACTTCAAAATCAAGAGTTCCAACTTGAGAGCGAAGACTTGACAATTCAGACTCGCGAGCTTGGACGCTTGCGATATCACCAGAGGCTTGAGCCTGATTCAAAGCAATAGTGGTTTGTGAGATCTGAGCGATCAAGTTATCTAAACTCGCTCGCTTTGCGGCAAGTTGCTGCTCAAGAGTTTCAGATACCGGAGAAACTGTAGAGGGAATAGAGATCGGAGCGATAACTGACGAGCTACTGGTCAATGGACTCGAAGGGGAGGATGAGCTTCCAGAATTTGAGGGAGCAGGATTGTAAGTTTCTTGAAATCCGGAAAAGTCAAGTTTACCTGGGCTTGAAATGGGTGCAGGTAAAGGAGGAGGGGGGGGAATCGGGGGAGCCAAACTTTGCGAATTTGAAGGGAGATTAGAAACTGATGACCAATCCAAGTCGGGGATATTGGGAAGTGGTGTGGGAGGGTTTAGTGTAGAAGAGGGAGTAGGAACCGGGGCTGCTGGGAGTTGACGAGCAGCGTCAATTTGAGCTTGGGTCAGTCCATTATTTAAGGCAATGATACGAGCCTGATCGCTTGCACTAGAGGGTGATGAAACTGGCGGTACAGTAACTGGCGCAGGAGGCGATGAGGCCAAGGGTAACGGCTGGACTGTAGATACTGAGGGTGTCAGGCTTTCGAGAAGTCGTCGGATGGTCACATCTTCGACATCCAATTCGCTAGCACGAATTAGGTATTGCCTGGATTGATTAGTATCGCCCGAAAGGTATGAAGAGAATGCAGACTTGATCAGGTCTGCTTTAGCCTGCCCAACACTGGAGGGGGTTGTGGGGACAGAAACCTGAGCATTAATGTTAATAATACTCGTAAAAAGTCCTGTAAGAACGAGCGAAGATACCTGTTTAGCAAGTTTCATTGGGATAGAAGCTCTTAGAGGAAGATATTGTGCGCAAGATTTAAGATAGAAGTAGGCGGGTAGTTGAAGCGAATTCAAAAAAAATTGTTAAATCAAGCAAAGAAAATGAAATGTATGAATGGTGGTAGGGGAGGGATTCGAACCCCCGAACGCCGGAGCGGGCGGATTTACAGTCCGCATCCTTTAGCCACTTGGATACCCTACCATAAAACAGAGGGGTGCATGAAAACCCTTATGCCGTGCTTGCCAAGCCTAATCTTGTAGGAATTTTTTTGTAGCATAATCTGATTTCTCAGAATCTCTGCACAATTGCTCGCAGGCGATCCCACTCCACAACAAAGCGCTCAAGGTGTCCCCTACCCGCCGCAATTTCACTTTCAAGAAGATCTCGCACCAGTTTGTGCTCGAGCTCATATTCCTGTTCTGAGAGAAGATCTGCAAAACGAGCCATACGTGCCCAAAGCAAATGCGTGGTGAACGCGTCAAACTCATTGTAGTCTACGATCTCCTTGAGTCGTCCCTGCAACCACATCTCGGCTACGGAATCACCACTCACATCCACCTTCCCCGGGATACCGCACAGCGTGGCCGCTTCATGGAGGCTAGGAGTCTGCTTAAATTTGCCAAGCATGGGAGCAAGATCCAGATGGTAGTCTCCACCCTGCACAAAATAATCTGCTCCCTCCCAGGGCTTGTCGGGACGTTGCCCGAAACCCATCCCGGAAATTCCGTTCACGATTGCCCTCTGGACAAGGATGGGCACATCCGCGTTGCCAGAGTTGTAGCCTACAATTTGCGGTTTGGCTCGTCCAACGGCCTTGAAGAACGCCTGTAAGATCCGACGCTCCTGTGCCTTATCAGGATCAGCGGGATCTGAAGGCAGAGAGATAAGTTTCAACTCAATACCGCTGGTCGACTTTTCTCTTAATATACCAGCGATGGAGACCACCCTGCA
>Ga0163109_10000715_pt1 | contig 26452 bp, 42 predicted proteins | sample CRUFie1St13metaG_FD_108704 | JGI IMG/M metagenome (GOLD analysis project Ga0163109, IMG submission 108704) | Marine microbial communities from the Costa Rica Dome - CRUD Field 142mm St13 metaG | ecosystem: Environmental > Aquatic > Marine > Oceanic > Photic zone | place: Costa Rica: the Eastern...
AAGTATATCTGTTGCAAACACATCAACAGATGACAGTTTGTTAATTACAACTACAGAAGATTCAAGCACAGCAGGACCAGTTATTGCATTAAAAAGAAATAGTGCAAGTCCGGCAGATGCTGATTATATTGGACAAGTTAAATTCAAAGGCGAGAATGATGCAGATCAAGAAGTTACCTATGCTAAAATAACTGGTAAAATTTTAGATGCTTCTGATGGTTCTGAAGATGGTATGTTAGAGTATGCTTTTATAAAAGCTGGCTCACAAAATATATCAGGTAGATTTAGAAGTGATCAATTCCAATTATTAAACGGTACAAGTTTATATGTTGGCACAGGTGGTAATCTTAAGTTTGAAGGTGATACATCAAATGCATATGAAACAACGATAGCAATTACAGATCCAACAGCAGATAGAACAATTACATTACCAGATGATTCAGGTACTGTTGTAACTAAAGATTCTAACACAGGTGCTATTGCTATGCCAGTTGGAACTACAGCACAAAGACCAGGTTCACCATCAACAGGAATGATTAGGTTCAATACAGACATAGATTATTTTGAAGGCTATAATGGTGCTACTTGGGTCAAACTTGGACATTCTTCTCCAACAGGTGATGAACGTGATTATGGTGCAATTACAGATACGTCAACAGTATCTAATATCAATTATGGTAGTATTACTGATACAGATACGTTCAACAGAGATTACGAAGATTTAACGTAGTATTCAACTAGGTCAACTTTGGCCAATTTATACACATATTTTAGTAGTTAATAACAATAACTTATATGATAAAATAACGTCATATTGGTGTCTTAATCCTATTTTAAGGGCCCTACAGTAGTGTTTAAGGGTGCATTTATCACAAACACTACATCATTTAAATAGGTGTTTAACCATCTAATAACCAGGCCTTAAATAAAAGCGAGTTGATTAGCTCAACTACATAACAAGGAGATTACTTATGTGGGATAAAGTTATTAATGGTGTTAAGAAATTAACTGAAGTAGGAATCACGTTAATTTCATTTGGTGTAGTATTACAAGTACTATTTGGCGACAAATTGATTGGTTTTTATGATCTAGACGTAGTTGCTAATATCATTAACATTGTAAATCAAATTGGTAGCCAAGGGCTTGTAGGCCTTGTTGCTCTATGGGTCCTTTATTGGATTTTTACTAAAAAATAAATTCCGTAATATATCGAATACTAAAGGTGTCAGATGATGATACTCTGACACCTTTATTCTTGACTGCATAAATACATATAAATTAACGTTAATAGGAGATTCTACTATGTGGAACACAATTAAGTATGAAATACCAGAAATGCTTGACAATTGGAGAGTAATTCCAAGATTGCTAATTTTTATGTATGCAGTGGTATTTTATCAAACAATGAATTGGTTTATGACATTACCAGAACCAAACAATGCACAGGCAGGCTTTGTATCAGTGATTGTTGGTGCTGGCGCGGCTTGGTTTGGTTTGTATGTAAATTCAGGATCAGGTAAAAAAGTAAGATTTGAAACTACAAGAACAGGAAGTAAGTCTAGCTAATGTCACCAGATCTTAACACGTTGTCAATGGATTTATCAAATATGCTATTACCATGGATAGCAGTTTTAATATCTTTGGTAGTAGCAATATGGTTTAAAGACTTTGCTACTGGATTGGCAAAAGGATTAAAATTTAAATATGATCCTGCTTTTAAAGAAGGTGATGAAGTTTTGTTAGATGGTGAGTTATCAATGATTGTTAAGATTGGCGTAAGCCAAACTGTATTTGGAGTATATTCAGAAAGAGGATATACTTGGAGATATGTTCCAAATGAAAGAATACCTTTCTTAAAATTAGAAAAAGTTATTAAGAAAGATCTTCATGTTGATACTGAAGAAGAAAAAGCACAAAAAATGAAAACACTTATTGACAAAGTTCAAGATACACAAATTTTGGCTAATAAAAAAGCAATTGATATAATCAACGGAAACAAGAAAAAATGAGACCATACCAACACCACATAAGATTGTATGTAGATCAAGAACTACCAAGTGAAGCAGTACAAGTAGTTTATAAAACTGTTGAACTTGTTGTGCCTGAAGGAATATTAAGATCTCAGGTAAGAGTTAATAAATCTCCAACCGACGTACTATATCATATTAAAGATGGGCGTCATGCATACGATATGCCTACCACAAGAGATCTAACACCAGAAGAAACAGAAGATTTATTTACAGCACTTGACATAGTAATGAATATCGATTTTGATATTGAATCTACTACTCCAGTGGTTGGTACATTATCTGATCCAGAAAAAAATGCTATTGAGGTAGGACTTGATGCATACAAGCAAGAAATTGGAAAAGATAATGACGAAGCAGTTGCATACAATAGGGCATAGAGATTTTTTTAACAAAAAGTTCTTTTTTGTTTTCTCATCAAATATAATTCGTTATTGTAATTACAAATGTTCATACTGTTGGGATGGATATAATTCAAAAGACAAAATGGATTATATTCCATGGAAAGTATTATCTAAAGTACAGCAAAAAATAGTTGATCATTGTAAAACGCATGATATAAAAACTTTAGATCTTTTATACAGTGGCGGCGAGCCTCTATGGCATCCAGAAATACTTGAAATTATAAAAGGTGCAGGAACATATGATCTTGATGCACATATATCAGTAACAACCAATCTTTCTAGAAAGTTAGACTTTTTAAAAGAATTAGTTGATATTGTAAAACAACATGATATAGATTTTACCATTAGCACAACATTACACAAAGAATTTGTTAACACAGATAAAAAATTTAATGATTACATTGACAAGTTAAAGTTTCTTAAAGAAAGTAATATCAGTGTCAGTGTAAATTTAGTAATGACAAAAGAAATGTTTTGGGAACAAGCAAAGCAAAGTGAAGTTATTAGACAAATAGGAATACCAATAGTTTTAAAGCATATCAGAGATAACAATGATACAATGGTTGATGATTTATATGATGATGACATGATTCAGTATATGAAAGAAGCTCACGTTGATCAGCATAAGCCTTCGATTATTTGGATTGATGAAGATGGTGATAAACATGAATTAGTTGATCAGTTAAGAACTGTGGTACACAACATTAGAAACTATTACAAGTTTTATTGTAATTCAGGATATACAAGTGTGTCTATGGATTTTGATGGCACAATGTTTAGAGGATATGCTTGTTACAATGTACACAAACTTGGCAATGCTTATAATAATGATTGGGATCTATTACAAGATGCAGAGGTGTGTGGGTACAATGGAAATTGTTTGCCAACTGATATTGTTAGTATAAAAAGTAAAGACAAAATTTACAACAATGTTTTAAAACGGTTTGGCAGTAAAAATAAATAATTATATCATAAGGAAAGAAAAATGTTATTAGGTGTTCAAGTTCGTAAAAATGTTATATCTCAAAAATTTATTGATGAAATGATTGAGGTATATGAAAGTTCTCAAACAGAAGATGATGGAATGAGAAAAGTAACACACACTATTGTTGAAACACCAGAATTTTTAAATATTATTAAACAATGTATTGGACACAAACCAATTCTTAATGCTTATAATTTTTATCAAACTGATGCAGAAAACTTATATTGGCCTCACACAGATTATCATGCAAGTGGCAGTAACATTACAACAAATCCAGCAGATATAAATGTTAATGTACCTTTGCGATATGATGGAGATGAAGTTCCACATTTGGTAATTTTTAATCAACGTTATCTTGAATCATCATTGACTTGGTGTTTAGATGATGAAGTTTATCCATTTAAATATAATAAAGGAGTTCCTGGAAGACCATATGATTATGATATTACTAATACAACTGATAAAGAAATTGATAAAAAATTATATGAAGAACATCTTTCTGATCATGGTAGAGCATACAACTTTTTTGGATTATCAGGTAAAGCATATCCATTAGAGCCAGGATCATTTATTGCATTTGATAATAGAAGAATACATTGCACCAGCAATAAAGCAGGACCAAAGTTAGGAATTAATTTAACATTTAATAGTTCTGGAGAAAAATAATGATAAATCATAAAATTATTTTAGGTACTCCAAGATCAGGAACGACATTTGTAACTAATTGGTATGCCAGTAAAAATAAAAATTATCAAAGATTATCAGAAGAAATAGGTTTTGAACATTTTGAACCAGACCACCAAAGTTGGCCCAAGTTAGGTGACAAAGAAGGTATTGATCAAGAAACTAAATTTAGAATACAAAAGCATTTAACACAGCCAAGTATTTTTAAATTACATCCAGGACCAGATATGAGCAATCACATTTTTGAGTATATCAAAAACAAACCTGTAGTAGTTGTAGAAAGAAAAGATGTGTTAGGACAATTTTTAAGTTATGGAATAGGATGGACAACCAATAAGTGGCATCATTATGTAGGTAAAACAACACCACTTAATGGACTTGGAGAGAATCAAACTTTTTACTATGAAAAAAAATGGTTTGATGATTTATCATTAAGACTTGCGTTGTTTAATAATGTAGTACAGGATTTAATTGTTGAACGTGAAGTTTGGTTTGAAGAATTATCAACATGGGACAGTAGCAATGATATTATGCTACGACAAAACCCACAAAGCAATGATGAAAAATTAGAATTATTAACTAATAAAAATGAGTTCTTAACTTGGTATAATAACTTTGAAAATAACAATAAAAAATAAATACTATTATATAACAAGGGAGAGCAAATGGCTTTTTTAGTGCATAACCTACCACCAATTGAAGTGTATGTAAAAAAAGAGTATCTATACGATTTGCAAAAAGGTCATGGCGAGCTAACCCCTGGAGTTTGGATATCAATTAGAAGTATAATGGGCAAGGCATTATACGTAGAAACACTTCTTACAGAATACGGTGCATTATACGATAAACTACCTTTGAGTGCATTTGTTTGGAAAGAAGACTATGATAAAGATAATCAACTTCCATTAGACACATTACAAATATGGGATTGTTTTGATTATGATATTACAGTAATTAAAAAACCAATGTTGGCCGATTGTGAATTTTTTGGCAAAGATAAAAAAATGCACAAAGGTGAATATATGTTTACACTTGATACTTGCCACAGAGACAACAGCACACTCAACACAAACTTTTCAGAACATGATCCAGAACACAAATCGTTTAATTTTATTAAATTAGATAATGGCCAGTTTGCGGCACAGCCAAACAACAGAACAATCTTTACAGATCAAAGTTTGGTACACCCAGAACGCAAAATACCAGACTTCAAAGTTTGCACACAAAATTACACAGTTGAAAATACTCCTAAATGGTCAGTTGGCCATACAGATGAGTGGTCATACAAAGATAAATCAGAAGAATAATACTCTTTACAAATAGTTTATTTGTGCTATAATACAACTATGGATTTAATGATTGACTTAGAAACTCTGTCTACATCAAATAATGCCGCAGTTGTTACTATGGCCGCTATTAAGTTTGATCCACACGCAGACTATAGCAAATTAAAAGTAGATCAGTTGCCACCAAATCAAGTTTATTACAAAAGAATTGATTTAGACTCTTGTTTAAAAATTGGACTTATCACTAATGAACAAACTATTGAATGGTGGGGGACACAACCAAAAGAAGCACAAGATGAAGCATTTGGTGATAATGGTGATAGAATCAGTATAGATGAGGCTATGAGAGAACTAAACAAGTTTTCATTTGGAATTAAAAAGCCATGGAGTCATGGATCTTGTTTTGATTTAATGATTATTGAAGAAATATGCAAACGTTTAGAACTTGGAATACGTTGGAAATTTTACGATATACGTGATACTAGAACAATATTTGATTTAGGTGTTGATCCTAAAATGCCAAAAGCAGACAAGCACCATGCGTTGCACGATGCATTTAGACAAGTAATTGGTGTACAAAATGTTATGCGTGAACTAGCCAAAAACGGTGTACCAGTTAAAAATACAGTAAAATTATTTTAAATTTAGTTTCCATCTGCCATATAAATATTATTATGGATTGGCAACATATATTAGAAAACAAAAATCAAACTTTTAATTGGCAAGACAAGTCTCCTGATCCCAAAATAATTGATCAAATATTAGATGAATTACATACATATTGTCCAAGTAAGTTAAATAAAGTTCCTTATTCGATTGAAGTATTAGATTGGTCTAATGAACAAAGGCGACACGACATATTTAAAAATACATGGTGTGATGAAAATACACCAGAAGATAGACGAAATCCTCAAGTACTTGCTCCCTATCTGTTTGTTTTCTATCCTAGAGATGTTGGAAATCCTGATGATAACAGTTATGCACACATGGAAATTGGGATAGCATCAATGTTTGTAGTAGCATCAGCAGTAAATTATGGGCTTGATATAGGATTTTGTGGAGCACACAACGACGATATCATCTTATCTGTTGGTGTTGGTTATGCTGGTCCAGATGATCCTGAAAAAGGAGGAACATTCTACAATCCAATATTACAAAAAGAAGTAATAGGGGTTCCACGCAGTAAATTCCGTAAATCAGTTACAAATGACCCAGAAATAAAGCCAAATAAAACAGAATATATAAAGCGATTATATGGATTCTAATTTTATCTTGACAGTATAAATATGTATGTATATACATAATTAAGGAATTGTCATGACAAATAAAACTTTTAAAGAGTATTTAAAGCTGATAGAAGGTGATTCAGTTCAAGCAACTGACACTGATGTGATAGCATCTGCTGAAGAATTAGCAATGTTGGCACAAAACGATCCAGCTTTATACGACAGACAATACTTTCCTATTATTAAGAACTTAATGCGTAAACGTGCTAAAGGCACATATGATCATAATTTAGCAATTAAATTATGGAGATATTTGATCGATAACATAGCCAAGCAAGATGCAGGGCATATGGCTAGACACAAATGGTCTGGTGTAGTTAGAAATTTAGCCGCAAAAGAAATAGCAGATGAAGAACTTCATAATATGGAAAGCGGTGAATACGATCATATAGATCTAAAAAGAGGAGCTGAATAATGGCGTTAAAAAGTGTAGAGTCAACAATTGATCATAAGCCAAAACGTACCAGCATAGGCGGTGGTAAAGTTAAAAAATCATCTATGAACAAATCTAAAAAAAGATGTTATAAAAAATATAACGGACAAGGTAAACATAGATGAAGTTAAATGAACTTATACAGCCAAAAAGTACCAAGGCAGTTTTTACTTTTGGTAGGTTTAATCCTCCTACCAAAGGTCACGCACACCTTTTGAACATGGTTAAAAATGGAGCCAAAGGTGCTGATCATTATGTCTACACTGGTAGAACTCAAGATCCAAAACGTAATCCTTTGAGTTATGAAGATAAGATTACAATGATGAGAGCAATGTATCCAACAATAAACATTGTTGATGATCCAAATGTAAAAAATCCTTGGCAGGCATTAGAAGAACTTGGCAAACATTATAAAGAAGTAACTTTGGTTGTTGGTTCAGATCGTAAACAAGACTTTGAATCACAAATGAGACCTTACATGAAAGAATTTGGTATTGATAAATTTACTGTTGTAAGCTCAGGTGAAAGAGATGCTGACGCAACAGATGTACAAGGTGTATCAGCAACCAAGGCAAGAGCATTTGCAAGAGCAGGTGACTTTGGATCATTTTCACAAACAGTTGATGGAGGTGAGACTCTTAAAAAAGAATTATACACAAAAGTTAGAAAAGGCATGGGAGTAACAGAATCAAAAAAACCAAAAATGCCTAAAGATCCAGAAATTAAAAAACGTGATCCAAATTGGAGAGATATGGAAGCACTTCGTAAAAGTGGAGCGGCAGGATCACACAAAGATAAAAAAGCATTAGACAAAAGAGGTTATCAGAAACACAAAGGCAAATCATATGATATCAACGAAAGCATAAAAGAAGAACCAAAAAGCAAACCAATTGTTTATGTTGATATGGACGGTGTACTTGCAAACTTTTTTGCCGAATGGGCAAAGTTGGCAGGAGTAACAACAGGTAATTACAAAGATATTCCACCAGCAAAAGTAGATCCTACATTAGATAAAATGGTAGGCACAGATTTTTTTAACAGATTACCAAAGTTTCCAACAGCAGATAAATTGTTACAAATGGTAACAGCAATGTATGGTAGTTATTCAATATTATCATCTCCTCTAAGAGGTGACCATGAAAATTCAAAAGCACAAAAAATAAAATGGATACAACGTGAACTTGCTATTCAACCAGATAATATTATTGTTGTTGGTAGAAAAGATTCATATGCAGTACAAAAAGATGGTACACCAAATATACTAATTGATGATAGAGGAAGAAATATTCAAGGTTGGAGAGATAGAGGTGGCTTTGGAGTCAAGTATCAAGCAGATGAAGATCCATTATCAAAAGTAGAACAAGCATTAACGCAATTCAAAGGGCAATACAATCTAACAGAATGGGGTGGTAGAGTTGTTAAAGGAATCAACACTACACCAGATGTTGGAGTTAATCAAATTCCTATTGAAGCTAAAAAGATGGGATTCAAAGTAAGCAAAGATGGAGTACCTCCAATTATGCAACCAAAAAATATGAGAACTGTAAAACGTATGAAAGAAGCATTGATTAAAATTAATGGTTCAAACAAAGAATTAACACTACAACAGCAAATAGATTTGTTAGAAATTACCAAAGGTATTAGAAAAGTAATTCAAGAGAAAAAAGCAAAAAGAATTAAAAAAGGTGCAGTTAATCCTTCAGAAGTACCTTATCAAAATGATCCAGGTACAATGAGTTTGTTGACACACCCAGGTACAGCAATGAATCAAAAAATGAGAGCAACAGCAAAACCAGGCACAGATGAATGGTTCAAAACTTGGAGAACATTATCATACTTGACCAAAGGTAAAAAGAATCATTATATGTTGCCTATTAAAGAACAGTTAGAAAAATTATTAATTAAGCATGGTGTAATAAAAGAAAATGCACCAGCTCAAGATGTACAACAATCTCTTAACAATATTAAACAAGATTTAGAAAACAAAGATTTAGATGTCAATACATCAAACAAAATTGCCAATTATTTAAAAGCATTGGCTAACAAGGTAGCAGTTGCATATAAGAATATCACAGGGCAACAACCACCACAAACAGAAGACGCTGAACAAATATCAATGGCATCAGTTGAACAAATGCAACAAATGATTGCTCATATGTGTAAAGTAGATATGAATAAATGTGGACAATTTCTTGTACAAAATAAAATTGTTGCTTCAATTGATCAAGCAGAAAATTATATCAAAAATATTTTACCACAAAATGTAAAAAAAGATGTTGACATGATTCACAAAGCAGGTAAAGATGCTGGTGCTGGTGAAGTTTCAGATTGGTTTGCTGGATTAGATGATGACATAATGAGATTGGCTTCTAAAGCAAGTGGTAACAGAGTAATTCAAAGAGAAATTACAAATAGATTTAAAGGCAGTTTTACAACGGAAGTTTTAGTTAAGAAAAATATTACAAAAGAAAGTTTAACTAAATTTTTACAAGATGCAGAAGATGGTAAAGTAATTGATATGCAGTCGTTGGTTAGTGTTGATGCCGGAAACATTGAAAGATATGTTGGTGCAGAGTATAAAGCAGTATTTGATGCAATTAAGACAGATGTATTTCCTTACAGCCCACCAGGAACAGGTCATAACATGGGTCCTGGAGAAGTTGCTCTTACTATGTTTGGTAACCCAATTGTCAAAGGTGAGGTTGGAGATTTAAATGTTGGTGGAGTGTTATACGAGCTTAAAGGTGCTAAAACAAGAAACCCTGCAGGTAAATCTTCTAAATCTGGTGGAAGAATGAATGGTAAAGATGTAAGTAAGCCAACAACAGGTAGAAGTGCTATTAAACAATGGATAACAACAAACCTTGGCGACAACGCACTTAAACCTTATGTGTCAGGAACAAAATTATTAGAACTGAATTGGAATGCAAAAGGTATACAAAACATTAATAAACTGATTGCTGATAATATTCAAAATGCAAATAACAGAGATACAAAAATGAAAGACTTTATGTTGACGTTATGGAAAACAATGATTCAGAATCATACAGCGATTAAAGACTTTGATACAAGAGTACAGTCTATGGTAACAAATGGGCAACTCAACGATACCGCAGTTAAAGTAATAGTTGAATTATTGTATGAAAGTTACGCTGACAGTGATGGTAAAAAAGATGCAAGTGGAAAGCAAACACCGTTTAATATTATGGTGTTTAATGCACAATCTTTAGAATATAAAATCATAAGAGCTACTGAAGGATTTGTACAACAAGGGATTAAAGTTATAGGTGGTATTGATTGGAATGATGCCAATGCTTCAGCAAGTCCACAACTTTATATTGATTAAGACATGGATATAGCAAGATTAAAAAAATTAGCAGGTATTGGTGAAGAAAAATTTACAACAACACAAAGTATAGAACAAATGATGTCGCAACGATATCTAGAAAGAATGAGGTTTTCTATGAACGAATCAAAACCAAATAAATTAGAATTAACAAAATTAGCATACAAGACAAGTGACCTTGCACCAGTATTATCAAAAGACAATGTAGAATATCATTATAACGTATTGTCAAATGGATATGTAACAAGATATAATAATAAAGAAGGTGATACAGATTTTAATTATGGCGGTGCTATGCTACACAATTTGTTTTGGGAACAATTACAAAAAGCAGATGGTTCAAAACCAGATGGTGCTATAAAAGATCTTATTGAAGATAGATTTGGTGATTTAAACACAATGATTGATGAAATGGTTAAATCAGCAATGACAATACAAGGTAGTGGTTGGGTGTATTTAAGTAAAACAGGTTTAATTAAAACTACACCAAATCAAAGTTATAAAACAGATATATTGATGCCAATTGATATGTGGGAACATTCATTTACAGATTATATTCCTGCCAAAGATGCAAAAGCAAAATACATTAAAGCAATGATGACAATCATTGATTGGGATCAAATTAACATGAGGATAGGCAAATGAGAATAAATGAAATTAAAGCAAAAGCAATTACTGAAGCTGAATTTGATAAACTTGCTGAAAAACAAGATGCTTGTTATCACAAAGTTAAATCAAGATACAAAGTTTGGCCTTCAGCTTATGCCAGCGGTGCTCTAGTGAGATGCAGAAAAGTTGGTGCAAAAAATTGGGGTAACAAGAGTAAGAAGTAATGAAGATAAGTGATATCATAAATGAAGATCTAAGAGCTTGGTTTGGCAAAGGCAAAAAAGGCGGAGCCGGAGGTGGCGGCTGGGATCGTTACAACACCAAAGGTGAACGTATTGGCAAATGTGGTGATCGTAAAAAAGGTGAAGGTAAGCCAAAGTGTTTATCAAAAGCTAGAGCGGCTTCATTGAGAGCCAAAGGTGGCAAGAAAGCAATAGCTCAAGCAGTAAACAGAAAACGCAGAAAAGATTCTAACGCAAATAGAAAAGGTAAGGCTAAGAACGTTAGCAACAAATACAAAAAATGAGATACGTAGAGATAGTTGAAAACTTTGCAGATGGTAAGAAAAAAGGAAAATCACGTCCTGGCAGAGTTAAACGTGCTGGTGCAAGTTGCAAAGGATCAGTTACAAGTCTAAGAGCAAAGGCTAAAAAAGCATCTGGTGAGAAAGCAAAGATGTATCATTGGTGTGCTAACATGAAGTCAGGAAGAACTAAATAGTAATATGCGTATACTTGAAATTATATCAGAAAACGACAGACGTGAATTTATGAAACGTATGGGTAAAACTGCCGCGGCAACTGCCGGAGCATTAGCAATGGGTTCATTTGTAGTTCCATCAAAAGCATGGCCTAATGATTTACCTGATAATTTTAATTTTATGGATCAGTTTCTAAGTGATAAAGTATTAAATGATCCCAAGTATAAAGAATTTAAAGATGTTGGCGAAAAGTTGTTAAAAATGCTACAAGACATTGAAAATTCTAAAAAGCAAAAGAAAGGCATTGAAGTATAATATGAAATTAGATGAAGTATTATTTGAGCAATTAAGTGAGCATGAAGTTACAGTACATGGTGATTTTCATGATTACTTTGGTTATCTTGCATACAGCATTGATGAAAGTGATACATTTGAAGCAGAATATCAAGGCAGAACAGTAAAACTTAACAAACCAATGCGTGGTGATGTTGCAAAGTTTAAAGTATATGTTAAAGATCCAAAAACTGGTAACGTTAAAAAAGTAAATTTTGGTCATGGTGGAACAAGTGCTAAAAGAAAAGGCGAAAAGACTATGAAGATTAGAAAGTCTAATCCTAAGGCACGTAAAAGTTTCCGTGCTAGACACAACTGTGATAATCCAGGTCCAAAGACAAAAGCAAGATACTGGTCGTGTAGAAAGTGGTAATATGCGTATTCGTGATATCATAAACGAAGAACCGTCAGCTGGAGCAACAGGAAGTGGCAATATTGCGGCTTTAAGTTTTCCAATGACTCCAGGTACAACACACGCACAGGCTATCAAAGCAGTTGATCCATTTGGGAAAATATTTAAAAAATCACGTAAAAAACGTAAAGAAATATATAAAATGGGTTACAGTCCAGAAATGCTTTCATACAAGACAAAAGTTAAAGATATCTATCCAATGATAAAAAGATAAAAAAAAGATAAATATTTACAAGGATACACATACTATGAAATTAAACGAGTTATTTAAACCAGAACAAACAGCATCATTGCAGAATTATAAAGATTTTTACGATAATGCTACTCAATCTATGATTACTAGAGTAAAAGCTGGTGAACATTATCATGAAGTAATCAATCAATTAGCTCGTGAATTTGCATCACAACATGGTGATAGTTACGAAATGTTTGACTTAATGGCAGATGGTTTAAAGAAACGTCATTGGGAAATGTTTTGGGATGATGAAAAGAAAGAAAATGAAAAAGAAACACCAGTTGCAATAGTAGTACAACCAGAAGAAAAACCTGCTAAAGAAGGTAAAATGTCTGACATTGATATAGACTTAAAAACATTATCAGATAAAGATTTTGAAAAGAAATACGGCAAATCCAAAGATCAAATGAAAAAAGATTTATCGGAGTAACGCCATGCGTATTCACGAAGTTGCACCTCCAGGAAGAGAAAAGCAAGTAAAGAAACTTAAAAAAAAGTTTGATGATCCATCAGCGGCTTATGCCATTGCTTGGGCTCAACACAACAAACACGGTAAACCTAAAAAAGAATCACAAGAAGATGGTCCAGGTGATATGGGCATGAACAAATATGGTTTAGCCGCAACAAAGTTTGGTAGCAAGTTTAGATCATATAGGCACGGCAAATTAACAGGTGAGTTTGATTCTATGGAAGAATTACAAAAACATCAAATGGATTTAATTAAAGATGAGTCAGTTGATCCTTTAAGATCAGATAGAGGTGCTAAAGAAGAACTTGCAAAAGAAATTTATTACAACAATGATGAGTATCAAAAAATGTATCCTACTTGGGAAGACTTTATGAACTCAGAAGATTTTGATGAAGAAAACAATAGATTAAGAAGTAAGTTTGAAGCATCAGAACAAGATGAAGTTAGAGCAATTTTAAATAAACACAATATCACAAGCATAGATGATATTGAATATGGTTCAGATGTTTATGATGATTTGTTTAATTACTTTGCAAACTCAGGCGAAATGCCATATGGTATTATGAAAGCAAGAACTGGAATGCCAGATGAATGGATTGCAGATAGAATTTATGATTTGGGTGTACTTACAGAAGCACCTTTTCAAAAGAAACAAGCACAACCTTTTAGTAGAACACAAAAAGCATTAAACACATTAGGATCAATGTTTGGTTCAAGAAAAGCACAAGGTAGATTAAACACAGGAGTTGAAGCAAATAAAATTGCAAAAAGTTGGGCAGAATATACTTCAGGAAGTCAAGCATCTAACATAAACAGAGAGCTTAAAGGATTTATAGCAAGTGTTGGAAAAAATGCCAGTCCTGAATCATCAGCAAAATGGTTTCAAAAAAATCACAACATAACAATTGAACCAGCAGAGTATAACAATACTTTTAAACCAGATGGTACTCCACAAGGCAGTCAAACAGTATTTGATCTTGTAAAAAATAATGCATTAGATTCAAAAAATATTATAGAGTGGTTTAGAAAAAATCATCAAATGGAACTTACACAAAACGATGTAAATCAATTGTTGGCAAATTCAACAACAGCAATTACAGATTTTGTACAAAGAAAAGAAGCAGGACAAATGGGTGTAAAAGCAACAGCACCAACTGATCAAACTGACACAACACAAACAACAGCAGATCAAGATACAGAGCAAGAAAAAGATCCAACATTGGCACAAATTAAAAAATTAAATCCAGATGCTACAAGCAAAACCGTAAAAGCATTAGACAAACTTAAACCAGGTAATTTAAAACCGTTAACACCACCAGAAGAAGCAGAACTGGCACCAATATTAAATAAAATTGGTTCAGCATTAGCAGATCCTTCTAAAAGAGCTAAATTGGTTAACATGATGACAGCAGGCAAGTATACTGACTTTATAGACTTTGCAAACATAATAAATGAATCAATTGGTAGAGAAGATTTAGCAAAATTAGATTATCTTGCAAGACAAGGTTTAGTACCGTCAAACAAAGTATCAAGATTTAAAACTGCTATGCGTACACTTGCAAAAGGCAAAGATTTATCAATAACATACAAAGATGATGTTGTAGATGTTGTTATTAAATTGGCCAGCATTATAACAAAACCAGGTGTAATGCAAATGGTTAGACGTGGTTTAAAGAAAAAATAAATCAAAGTTTTCATTCATAATTCAGGACACACAGGCCATAAAATTTATTTTATGTGATTATTCTATTGACAGAATAAACATTTTCACGTATTATATAAACATGATCAAGAATAAGAAGTTCTTAACAAATATCAAGGAGGAGTATTATGCTTGATAAAATAAAATCGTTACTTGCTAGTCTAACTGATGTGGCATTAACATTTTTACTACTTGGCATCGTATTGCAAGTGGTATTCGGAGCAGTTCCGTTTTTCCCAGCAGATGTCGTAGGTAATCTTGTTGCACTTATTGGATCACTTGGTGATGCAGGTGTAGTAGGACTTATAGCAATTGGTGTTATATATTGGCTTTCAAGCCGTGGTAGTAAAAAGTAATCTCTCTTTACAATTTACTTTTAACACAAATTGAGTTTATAGGGCGACTTTTATAGTCTGCCCTATAAATATGTAAGAATGCCGCTTTAGCTCAGTTGGTAGAGCAACTGATTTGTAATCAGTAGGTCCGCGGTTCGAATCCGTGAAGCGGCACCATTTTTTGTATAAATAAAAACAATGTCTGAACTTAGAGTTTTTCCCCAGGATGTAATGGAAGCCACAGAAGTTTCTCAAATGGAATTACCTTTAATTGCCGCAAAAATGTATAGAATGAAATTAAGGCCAACAGTGGTAGATTGTTTGATAGCATTAAGGAATGGTGAAGTAGATCCTAAAACAATAGAACAGGCAATCATTGACGATTCTCGTCCAAAAAGCAAAGAAAAAGAATTAGAAGAGACACAAGATAAAGTAGAAGAATAAAAATTATTCACAATATATATTGACAAAATACAACTTTTACGTTATACTAGTTTTTGAATGAGCTATTATGCCGTTCAAAATATTTCCTTGAAGGAGGAAATTAGACAAAGAGGAGAAAAAAGATGAGAAAAATTTTAAGTACAGCAATCATAGGTTCGCTGGTAGTACTATTCTCGTTAACAGCCTGTAGTGAAGCAGAAGCCGTAGAAACAAAAATTTACGGAACGTTTAACTATAAGATTAGTAACGATGAAAATACTTCTGGTAAATCATATATGAAAGCTGAAAACAACTCATCGTTGATTGGTATTGATGCAAGTGAAGGCATTAGCGAAGGCATTACTGGTTTTGCTAAACTAGAACTTGGTGTTGATACTGACGACTCAAATAATAATCCATTAGACTCACGTTTAGCCTATGTAGGTTTAGACTTTGGTATGATTGGATCATTATCAGCAGGACGTCAAGCGTCTCCATTTACATCTAATGTAAGTGGTCATACAAATGTATTTGAAGTCTATGGTTCAAATGCTGATCAAAGTTTGTTCGTAAGAGATACAAACACGATTGCATATTCGAACACATTAGGTCCAATTACAGTTGATGGTCTTGTAAAAATTGATGGCTCAACCGGAGAAAATGGTGTTGATGTACAAGAAGGTACAATAACATACGAAGTCGAAGGTGTTAAAGTATCAGGTGGTATATCCAACGATAATGTTAATGATATTAACTATTATGGTGTAGGGTTTACAACAAGTACTGCATCAATTGGCCTTCCAATGACAGTAGGTTATACCTACACGTTAAAGGATGCCGCAACAGATGTTACTGGCAATGAAGTAGTAGCTTCATATTCGGCCTCTGATAAATTATTAGTATCAGCAGGTTATGGTAAAGTTGAAGATTCTTCTTCATATTATACTGGCGGTGCATCTTACAATGTAACTGATTCATTATCAACGTATGTTGAATATCAACACGCAGATAATACTGGATCTACTATAGATACAGACAGTTATTCTACAGGCTTTAAATTTACATTCTAATTTAAGGCAAATCAGAACATCTTGATCATTTGGAAACGTTGGGTAATTCCTACGTTTCCTCTTGACAAAATTGTATAATTATATATAATATAACTTATGAAAACAATTGATCTTATATTAGGCTCTGATCATAGAGGCCTAGAATTAAAACACGAATTGCTAGATTGGTTATCACCTGATGATATAGAAAGTGATACAAAGTTTGATATAGCAGTATTACAAAATTTAAAACCACATGAAGCAGGAAAATCAGTAGATTATCCAGATGTAGTAAAAGAGTTTGGACATTATTTTGATAAAGATAATCATGGTATATTGATATGCGGTTCTGGCTTTGGAGTATGTATTGCCGCAAACAGATTTAAAGATGTTAGAGCAGTAGTTTGTAGAGATGTATTCGATGTGGAACAGGCTAGACAACACAATGATATGAATGTATTATGTATAGGTGCAGATTATACAGACTTTGAAACAGCAAAATATATGGTTGAAGCATTTTTTACAGAAAAATTTGAAGGTGGCAGACATCAACGTAGAGTTAAAAAGTTAGGTAAGTTATGAGATTAGGTTTTGCTTGTAAGTATATGCATTCAGATCAAACACTGAAGCCAAAGATACTAAAAGAAATAGAACAACCATTGAACTGTCGTGCAACAACTGTGCGTTGGCTAAATGAACACAAATCAGAAGCAGAAGAAAGACTGTGGGATTTGATGCAACACAACATTGCATCTGTACATGAACTTGTCAAGTATGTGGCAACACTGCCAGATGAATTGAAAATGGTTCGTATTTCATCTCCTGTACTGCCAGTGGCAACAGAAGCATCATGGAAATACTTTTGGTCCAAGCCAGATGTAATTGATTATTGTGAAAAGCACTTTGCACCAATTGGTGAATTTGCTCGTGCAAATGATGTGAGACTTTCTATGCACCCTGGACAGTTTACAGTACTTGCTTCAGATAATCCAGACATTGTAGATAGATCAATTGAAGAATTTGAATATCATGTAAACATGGCACGTTGGATGGGCTATGGTCGTAAGTTTCAAGACTTTAAAATTAATGTGCATATATCTGGTAGACAAGGTCCACAAGGCATTATCAAAGCATTACCAAGACTTACACCAGAAGCACGTAACACAATCACAATTGAGAATGATGAAAACTCTTGGGGATTAGATGCTTCGTTAGAATTAGAAAAACACGTTGCATTGGTTGTTGACATACATCATCATTGGTGTCACAGTGCAGGTGAATATATTTCTGCAAATGATGATCGTATTAAACGTGTACAAGACAGTTGGCGTGGAGTAAGACCTGCCATGCACTATTCTGTCAGCAGAGAAGATTTACTTGTTGATCATCCATCTAGCATCAAGCCAGACTTTGGCAAACTATTAGAACAAGGTTACAAAAAAGCAAAACTGAGAGCACATTCTGATTACTATTGGAATGATGCTGTTAATGAATGGGCATGGACATTTACAGATGACTTTGATATCATGTGTGAGTCTAAAGCAAAAAATCTTGCTAGTATAGATTTTTACAACAGAATGTTAAATATAAAGAAAGTAGTAAATTTATGAGTGACACAGTAGTATTATATGTAATAGATCGAAAAGGTGAAAAATACACAATCAACGCAGAAGTTGGTAAAACACTAAAAGATGTTATTGTAAGAGAAATTGAAATGGATCATTTTGGTGATTGTGGAGGTTGTTGTGCCTGTGCGACTTGTCATGTGTATATTGAGTCAACTTCAAAATGGGCTGTGAATGGATTTGGACAAGATGAAAAAGATATGTTAGAAATGTCAGAAGGTGTTACTGATGAATCAAGACTTGGTTGTCAAATTCAAGTTAATCCAGAAATGGATGGAATGACAATAACAGTAGCACAGGATTTATAATGTTTCAAATAATTTTTTGGTTAGTAGTAATTGTGATATCTGTTTACCTAGGAATATATGTATGGTAGAAAAATCACAATATACAGAATCAAATACAGAATTTAAGAGAAATGGTAATTCAATTTACAACGGTGAATTTTTATCATACTTACTTGATAAAGATTTTTTTAATACAGCATTAAAAGAAGATTTACAATGTCAACAACAGTTTGTTGATTATTATCCAGACTGGGTGCGTAGTAGTACATTAAATTGTATCCGCGGTTTAGAAACGTTCAACTACCGTTTCCCTTCAGTTGGAGTTACACAATCATTAGACGAATTTCATTATGCAATACTAGAACAAGGCAGAACATTAAGAATGTTTAGGGGCGAGTATCCTTATAACAGAGATGTTCATAAATTTTTTGATGATAACCAATCTAATTTTATTGATGATAGACCTTTACAAAAAGGAGATGCTGTAATTATAAGTTGCCCATTTAGTGGCACAGGAATGGTGCATGACAAAATGAATGAAATGCTTGACCAGGCACAAGAACTTGAAGTTCCTGTGTTTGTTGACATGGCTTGGTTTGGAACCTGTGCAAACATTGATGTAGATTTATCGCATTCAGCAATACAAGAAGTTGCATTCTCTACAACCAAAGGATTGTGTACCGGCGATTACAGGGCTGGTATAAGGTTTAGTCGGCATGGAAAAATAGATTATACATCAGGTGAACGTAAAGATAGACTGGCTCTACAAGCAGATTGGACACATGGTTGCCACCTTAATACCAGAATAAGTTTAGAACTTATGGCACATTTTGGTCCAGATCACCAGTGGAATAAATATAGTAAAGCACAAAAGAAAGTGTGTGAAACATACAATTTAACGCCAAGTAATTGTATCCACATTGCATTAGGTGATGATAATTGGTTGCAATTCCATAGAGATAAGTTGTATAATAGAGTAAACATAGGCAAAGTTGTAAAAAGAACATATGAGCAAAACAAAGAGTAACGTAATAGATTTATTAAGACACCCAAAGTATCTTAAAAAATTAATCACACAAAAAGAGCTAGAAGAAAAATTATTATTACATACTATTAGTTTACAAGATTTTCAAAAGCATATTGCTCATTTAGAACAATTAAACAAAGAAGTTCATAAACTAAACAAGCGAGTTGAAAAGAAATTAGATAAGCTGATTTCTGATAAAAACAAACCAAATGGCAAAAAATAAAACTAAAACAAAAAAACCATATTTAAAAGTTAGATTAGTACCAGAAGATTCTAAAATGAAAGATCATGCATATTATTATTATGCTAAAAAACCAACCAAAGGCGAAAAGAAAAACGATAAATTAAGGCTTAGAAAATATGATCCAATTACACGTAAACACATTTGGTGGGTTGAAAAGAAACTTCCGCCACACAGCAAATAACAATTGACAAAATTATAGAAATGTATTATAGTAAATACATTAGCATAATCGGGCTATCGCTGGAAACAGAGGAAAGTCAGGACACAGGCAGATATGTGCAAGTCCAAGTAGAGTGTCAACAACTGCCGGGACACAGGGTAGGACGCAAAGGTAAATGATAGCAATGAACAGAATCCTGCTTATGAGTTATGCTAACTGTGGGGGATTAGCTCAGCTGGGAGAGCGCCTGATTTGCATTCAGGAGGTCAGCGGTTCGATCCCGCTATCCTCCACCAAATTAACTATAAGTTATTCACAATTAAATTGACGTAAATATAATAACAATGGAACATATAAGAAAACAGTTTCCGATACTAAACAAAATGCTACCCAGCGGTAAGCCACTGGTATATTTCGATAGTGCTAATTCTTCACAAAAACCACAATGTGTAATTGACAGAATGAATAAGTTTATGACAGAAGAATATTCAAGCATTGGAAGAAGTATACACGAGTTATCAAATCATGCAACAGCATTGGTAGAAAAAAGTAGACAAGCAGTTGCAGACTTTATTAATGCAAATGAACCAGATGAAATAGTGTTTACAAAATCAGCCACAGAAGCAATTAATATGGTAGCAACAGCATTTGGTAGAACAATGCAACCAGGTTATGAGATTATCACAACAGAAATAGAACACCATTCAAATTATATACCATGGCATTTACAACGTAAGTTTAATGGTGCAGTTATAAAGTTTTTAAAAGTTAATGAACAACATCAAATCGATATTGAAAAAATAGAATCATTAATTACTGATCGTACAAAAATTATTGCAATTACTCATGTGTCTAATACAACAGGACAAGTAATAGATATTAAACGTGTTTGTGAAATTGCTAAAAAGCATAACATTGTAGTTGCAGTAGATGGTACACAAGGTGCACCACACGTTAAAGTTGATATGCAAGATTTAGATTGTGACTTTTATGCAATGAGTGGACACAAGATGTATGGTCCAAGTGGTATTGGTGTTATGTATGCAAAACGTAAATGGATTGACGATTTAGATCCTGCACTAGGTGGTGGTGGAACAGTTGCAACAGTAGATCATGATAATGTTGACTTTGCAGAAGGTTCTAAAAAATGGGAAGCTGGTACATTGGCAGTAACAGAAATTGTTGGGCTACATGAAGCATTAAACTTTTATGTTGATACAGGATTTGAAGAAATGATTAAGCATGAAGAAGAAGTAATAGATTATGCTTATGAAAAAATGTCGCAAATAGATGGAATAAAATTTATTGGTACAAAAGAACGTAGTGCTGTTATTTCATTTAACCTTGATGGAGTACATCATCAAGATATGGCAATGTTTTTAGATGCTTATGGGATTGCAACTCGCCCAGGGCATCATTGTACACAAATGTTACACAGACAAATAGGATGGTCTGGTTCATGTAGAATATCAACAGGTGTGTACAGTACAAAAAAAGAAGTTGATTATTTTCTAACTTGTTTAAAAGAAATTAAAGACAGGTTTAGCAAATAAATATTAATATAGGCGGGCGTAGCTCAGTGGTAGAGCATCTCGTTGCCAACGAGAGGGTCGTCGGTTCGAATCCGATCGCCCGCTCCATTTAGAAGTATAAATAAATATAATAACAATACAACGAAACGAGTAAAATGGATAACAGTAAAAAAATAGAAGCATTTTTAGAATTAATTAAGTCAGAAGTATACTCTGAACCAGATACTCCTATGCATACACATATGATAGATATGGTAGTAAAGGATCTTGTTCAAAATCAAATGGGAGAAGATAAAACAATTTCTATCTTAGATATTGGATGCGGTCAAGGTTATGCAATGACAAAATTTAAAGAAGCTGGTTTTGAAAACTTACAAGGTATTACAATGAGTCAAGAAGATGTTGACAAAACTATTGAAAGAGGATTCAAATGTGAAAACATGGATCAATCTTTTATGACGTTTGGAGATAGCAGTTATGACTTTTTGTTTTCAAGACATTGTTTAGAACATTCACCATTTCCTTACTATACACTAATGGAATATTTTAGAGTTTGTAAGCCAGGCGGAAAAATATATATTGAAATGCCTGCACCAAATAATCATAGACCATTAGAAAGAATTGCAAACCATTATTCAATTATGGATTTTAAAATGTGGGGAGCATTGATGGCGAGAACAGGATGGCAAATTTTAGTTGCTACTGATTTTACTATTAAATTGACTGATCAAAACGATCCAGATAAACCGTTTGACGAAAGAAATTTAGTTTTCGTTTTGCAAAAACCAACCAATGAACAATCAACCAAATAATAATTGGAGATAATAATGATTAAAATAGATACTATTTCTCAGGAAGGGTATGAGAAAGTAATCCTCGTGACAGAACCAGAAAGTGGTTTAGAGTGTACAATTGCCACACAAAAAATAATGAATCAAACACACATTAGTTTGTGTGCAATTAAATTTGAAGAATATTCTTCGCAAAATCAACAATTAGAACAAACATTAAAATATGCAAATACAATGTCTAAAAAAGTTTTTTATGCTGGACTTCCTTATACAGGAGGATCAATAACAATAAATTCATCATCAATAAAAAGTATTAGAAAAGCAATAGATGAATTAAGTACTGTACTTGAATCACATAAAGATTCAATTTTAGCATTCGTTGAAAGTGAAATTGATGAACTTGCTATCGAGCATTTTTGTAATTCAAATGAAAATGTAATTGAAGTAGATCATGATTTGTATTTTAAAGCACAGGCAAAAGGAGCATACTATTCAATAAGAGCTCTGCAACAGTTTTTACATGGTAATAAAAATGTACAATACAAACACATGGTAGTTAATGGTGTAGGAAAATTAGGTTCTGAAGTAGCACAATTATTAGATCGTGCTGGGGCAAACGTTACAGTTTGTGATAGTAACCAAGACAACATAAACCAACTATATGCTCATATGCATTTTGGAACGTGCCAAATTAGTGAAGCACACACAGTTCCGTCAGATCTATATATTCTGTGCGGTGGTGCTGATCAATTAGATAGGAAAACTAGTTATGAATTAAAAGGTTCAAATGTAGTTGGTGTTTCTGATGCACAACTTCAAAGTAATAAAGCAGGATACAATATGCACGGAAAAAATATAGTGTATGTTCCTGATTTCGTTGCAGGAGTTGGTGGTGTAATTGCTATTGCAAAACAACAAGGCATTGTTAAAAAGACACTTGACAAAGAACTTGATTTAATTTTTACTAGAACATTATCATTATTAAATCACAGTTCTAAAAATAGAAAGCCACCATTTATTGTTGCTGAACAGCAAATGACAGAGAAAAAAGAAGTTAAAGAAACAGCAACAGCATAATGGAAATTTTATTGGCCAATTTTCTTTATACCTTAAGAGTACTTTTGGTAGGTGGAATATTGGTTAGGTTCTTTATGTATATTGGCCAAAAATACAATGTAAAATATGAACATAACTATTGGGTTTCTGTATTACTAATGAGTCAGATAACTTTTTGGATAGATTATATATTATTTTCACAACTTTTTGGCCAATAAAAGATTAGTCTTTTTGGTTGACAAAAGACTAATTGATGTTATATTAAACTTATGACTATGCATTTAGCACGTGGCTTAACCACTCTGAATACAAAGAAACGGAAGGTTAAATCTAAGCCAATTGAGTACTATATGAAAGGTCATAAAGAACAAAACAAATTTTTAAAAAGTAAAGGTTTACCACAAATGTCATTAAAAGAATATACTGATTATGTTCAAGGCAAAGTCAAACCATCCGTTACTACAAATAGGAGTGTAGTGTCAACGGTTAGCACGTCGGTCTCCAAAACCGCAAGTGAGGGTTCGAATCCTTCCACTCCTGCCAAACAAGAGCCTAAGTTGAGTAATAAAATTGGTGGAGGTGCTACAAAGAATTGGCGTGAAGAAAAAGAAAGATTAGAAGTAAGCCGACAGTATTCAATTGCACCAGCATACAACAAAGGTCCTTACATGGTGGTAGCAAGAGAAGATTTAAAAACAGCAGGTAAAAAAGTATGATAAATCCAAGACCAGTATTGTTTTTGATGTTGTTATGGATAAGTGTACTTGTATTACTACAAGGTTGTGCATTGATTCCAACAGCAACAACAACAGCAACGACGGCAAGTGGGTCGTATCAAACATATAAAACAATTACAATCGCAAAAACTGGTATAGATACAGCACTTACATTGAATGGTGAAAAAACAACAACAGATCATATTTTATCTAGTGTCACAGGTAAAGATTGTAAAATGATGAGAATGGTAGAACAAGAAAATATAACATTTTTTTGTGTTGACACAATACCAGAACATTTAACAAATAGAGACAAATGAAAAATAAATTTATAGATCCAAAAAATAGTCACACAGTAGGAACAAGTTGGTTGAATCTTGGTAACCATGTATTGGTTGCAGGATTTATTGCTTGTATCTTATTTGTAATATATGCGAGTTATTAATGACAGATAAAGAAAATCAAGTGGTAGATAGATTAAGCAAAGATTTATTATCAAGAGAAGAATGCTGGGATTTAATTAACACTTGGAATGAAGATGCACATGAAGATGTTTGGGATTTATGGGATCAAGCATCTGAAATAGAAGACAATGCTAAAACTGATGAAGAATTTGATAGAGTAGAAGAATTAAAAGAAGAAGCAAGTGAAGAACAACAACAAATATTTAGAGATATATTTTTTACTGCATCACAAAAAGAAAAAGATAGTGTTTGGCATTATATAAAATATGACGAGTCTTTTAAAGATGAATTTGAACAATGGTACGGACCAGTGGAGGTAGAGTAATGTATGAAATTTGGTATATACCTAGAATACAAGATGAGTTAGTTGTAGCACAATTTAAAACAGAAGATGAAGCTCAACAAGTCATGTCAGAATTAAAAGATAAAAGACCAAAAGCATTTCCACATCATTATATTTGGAATACAGAAACTAAAACTAAAATCAATTACAAAGGAGAGCTAAATGCCAAATAAAAAAGACGACCCATTAGGATTATATTCAGCATCAGAAATTTTTAATGTTTCTCATGAATTGGATAAAGAAACTACACTTGGACTTGATTTTCAATGGTGGTGGAATATGCGTAAGTATAAGAAAAAAGAAATTCCTGCAAAGCAGTTCAGTGATGTAAAAATTAAACAACGTAATGCAGGTAACTATGGATGGCCTGGTCCTGAAAAAACTGTGAAGTATTGGGTTGAACTTGAAAATGGTTGGGCAGTTGGTATGCATGAGCCAAAACGTGGCAAAGCAGAATTTCCTATGTACGAAATGCCTAAAGAGGAGAAGATTGCGTGATTGATATTGTAGAACAAATTGCAAGAATGAATCAAAAGCAACGTGATGATTTTGTACATTATTTTGTATCTAAATGGCCACAACTTGCAAACGATATTAAAGAAGCAATTCAAATAGAAATATTTGAACAAAGATCAGAAAAAGAAAAACAAGAACTAGAAGAAATATCTCGTAAAGCACGTGAAGAAGATACGCCATTAGTTCTTACAAAAGATATGGAGATCAAATGAAAATAAATTTTATAAATGATTTAGAGTCAAGCGGTGAAAGTACTTGTGAAGTACATTTACTTTACAAAGTAGGTGATGATATTCAGTTATCACAATCAGCAAATATATTAGATCAAGGTACTGATGGCTTGTTAAATGAAACACTTACACAAAACAAATTTAAAGGTAAATTTTTAGATAGTTTTTTTATTACATCTAATAATCTGCCTTGCCATGATGCATTGTTTATCAGTGTAGGAGATCCTGTTAAACTTGATGATGCAAAATTAGAAAAAGTTGGTGGAGCAATTTACACTAAATTACAAGAACGTGGCACACAAGGACGAGTATTAGTGTTTGTTGATAAAGAAATTAAAACATCTGTAAGCAATATTCCTTTTGGTATGCAGTTAAAAGAATACAAGTTTGACAAATACTTTACCAAAAAAGACAAAGAAGAAACTGATTTTGATGTTGATATATGTCAAGAAAGTGTAGACTTAACAAAATTACAAGAAGAATATGCACACAAAGATGCAATGGTAGAAGGAATTAAATTTGCAAAAGATTTAATTTCAGAACCTTCAAATGTGCTGTATCCAAAATCATATGCTGATCGTGTTAAAGGACTAGAAGCACTAGGACTTAAGATCAAAATATATGGTGAAAAAGAACTTGAAAAAATGGGTGCTGGTGCATTATTGGCAGTAGGTCAAGGTAGTGCTAGAGAATCTCAAATGGTTGTAATGGAATGGATGAAAGGCAAAAAAGGTGATGCACCT
>Ga0163109_10000717_pt1 | contig 26383 bp, 22 predicted proteins | sample CRUFie1St13metaG_FD_108704 | JGI IMG/M metagenome (GOLD analysis project Ga0163109, IMG submission 108704) | Marine microbial communities from the Costa Rica Dome - CRUD Field 142mm St13 metaG | ecosystem: Environmental > Aquatic > Marine > Oceanic > Photic zone | place: Costa Rica: the Eastern...
GCCCTAAGCTTAGGGCGCTTGACGACAAATCGGTTTTGGCTGATGCTCGGGTTACCCTAGAAGAATTTGAGGGAAGGGTCGGAGAATTCCTTACATTAGAGGATAGGGAGGATGACATTGATACTTTAGGTGGGCTTGTGTTCAGTATTGCCGGGCGGGTTCCAGTTCGTGGTGAAATTATTAAGCACGATAGTTCGGGGATTGAGTTTGAGGTGCGCGAAGCAGACCCCAGGCGCATTCGCCGGATTAAAATAAGTAACCTCGGGTCACGTTTTCTGAGTGATGAATGACCGTAGAATCAAACAAAGGATTTTTGCTAACATTAGCGGATTTGCAGCTTATTTAGGTGCTTCAAAAGGCCTTGTGCGTTACGGCATTGCATTTTTTGCTGGTCTTTCTGTTACCTTTTCGTTGCCACCCTTTGAGTTTCTACCTGCTTTTTATGTGGCAATGCCCCTTTTAATTTGGTCAGTTTCCGCTCAGGTTCGGCTTTGGTGCCTTTTTGCCACAGGGTGGTGGTTTGGGTTTGGTTATTTCGTCTCTGGTCTCTATTGGATTGGTGGCGCAATGTTAGTTGATGCGAATGAAAACGCATGGTTGATTCCTTTTGCCTCTTTGGGCCTGCCTGCATTTCTTTCGCTTTTCTTCGGTCTATCCGTACTGCCTGTGAGGTTTGGAAACGACTATCTCTCGCGTGCGTTAATCTTGACAACTTCACTTGGTTCTGCCGAATGGATTCGTGGCAATTTTCTAACTGGCTTTCCCTGGAATTTGATCGGTCAGGCATGGGCTAGTCACGATACTTTACTTCAGGGTGTGTCGTTAGTTGGTATTTACGGTATGACCTTTTTCGCTCTACTGTCAGGGTTTTTGTTGTCGGTTTTAGCGCAAGAGCAGTCTAGGGCGGCATTGGCGGGGTTTTTAGTTGCTCTGATGTTGCCTGTTAGTTTTGCATGCTATGGAGCTATACGTTTGGCACAAGCGCCAAGTGTTGGTGCTGATTGGGTCGAGGGTGTTGGTTTACGTCTAGTGCAAGGAGGTATTCCGCAAAAGGAAAAATGGGATAGAAAATACCTTGTACGAAATTTTAAAAAGTACTTATCGCTCAGTAATCGTGATCGGCCAGATTGGGTTAACTTTGTAATATGGCCTGAAACTGCTAGCCCGTTTCCGCTCGATAATAATGATGCCGCGCGGGTTGCCGCCTCAGCAATCGTTCCCAGAGGAGGAGCATTGATAACGGGAATGATACGTCGTCAGGTAATGCCAGAAAAGAGGATATGGAATTCAATTATCGCATTAGACGATGAAGCCACAATTCTAGCAGAATATGATAAAGGTCATTTAGTGCCTTTCGGAGAATATATTCCAGGAGAGAAATGGTTATCACTTAAAAAGATTACAGAAGGGCGTCTTAATTATAGTGCTGGGTCAGGACCAAGAGTATGGCATTTGAAGTCGCTGCCGCCTGTCAGTCCCCTGATTTGTTATGAGATAATCTTCCCAGGCGCAGTTACCCCTCTAGATCAGAGGCCGACTTGGATTTTAGTTTTAACAAACGACGCCTGGTATGGACGGTCATCTGGGCCACATCAACATCTTTCTATCGCCAGAATTAGAGCTGCCGAGGAGGGGCTGACAGTTGTTCGTGCGGCTAGCACGGGGATTTCAGCAGTTTTCGATGGTTATGGGCGTGAGTGGGGTCGGATCGAGCTGGATAAGACAGGGGTATTGGACACGCGGCTTCCTAATTCATCTAGGGTCTACTCTTTTTGGTCGCAAAACTCACAAATTTCAACTATCATATGGGTTTCGATCGGCCTTTTGGCTTTTTTGATGAGAGGGGGCGTAAAAAGTACATCTCCTTACATCAGGATTAAGGCAGAGAAGCAAAGACGTTGATTCGCACTGCGCGAGATAATTTTCAAATAACATTCTCTACAGTGCGGTCACATTGGGTAAGGTGGGTTTTTAAAGTAAAGACGTGGAAAGTCTTTGAATTATATTTTCAGTTGAAGTTCAGCGCTATCCTGCTGTTTACCTCTTGATAGTAAGGGACTACAAAACTTTTTTGATTTTTCGTCGAGAAGGTGCAGCAAATTTTGTGTTGTAAGATTGGTAAAGATCACAGAAGGTAAATCATAACCTTTCGATTGTTCTTTATTTTTTAGCAACAGCGTCTTGACGGTGCGCTCAAACATTGTCACAACCCGAACACCGCGATGTCGGCTCAACTTTTCGAAAATGCTAGGTTGGGTGCCCCGGTGTTGTAGATATTGAAAGGTTAAAAAGGGATATGAGTGTGCCAAAAGGTGATTATCTGTTTACCAGCGAGTCTGTTTCTGAAGGACATCCAGATAAAATTTGTGATCGAATATCTGACGAGATAGTAGACCTGTTTTTGGAGCAAGGCGAAACAATCCGTACAGGTGTAGAAACGCTCGTAACTACCAACCAGGTAGTGCTAGCAGGAGAAGTGCGTTCCCCACAAGATATCGAGTCGGATCAGATGGTTGATTTGGCCCGTAAGGCAGTGCGGGAAATAGGATATGAACAACATAATTTTCACTGGAAAGAAATGGATGTTCAATGTCTAATCCACAGCCAGTCCACAGACATTGCAATGGGCGTAGATGCCTCGGGCAATAAAGACGAGGGTGCAGGCGATCAAGGTTTAATGTTTGGATACGCTTGTCGCGAGACACCAGAATTGATGCCAGCACCCATTCAATACTGTCATCAAATTTTACGCCTTTTGGCCGAAGCGCGTCATGCTGGAAAAATCTCTGGTTTGGGTCCCGACTCCAAAAGCCAGCTGACAGTGCGGTATGAAAATGGAAGGCCGACTGGATGTAGTTCAGTGGTAGTTTCCACTCAGCATGATGAGTGTTTGAGTCAAGATGATGTCAGAGAAATTGTTCGTCCTTTCGTGGAAGAATGTCTTCCCAAGGGATGGATGTGTAATGATGACGAGTTTTATGTGAACCCAACCGGTCGATTTGTGATTGGTGGTCCCGACAGTGACGCGGGACTGACTGGGCGCAAAATCATTGTTGACACATATGGTGGGGCTGCCCCTCACGGAGGGGGTGCGTTTTCTGGCAAAGATCCCTCTAAAGTAGATCGTTCGGCCGCTTATGGTGCTAGATACGTTGCAAAAAATATTGTTGCTGCAGAATTAGCTGAAAAATGTGTCATACAAGTGGCTTATGCTATAGGGGTTGCGAAGCCTTTGAGTGTCTATGTTGATACGCTAGGAACTTCGAAGGTTGATGAAGGAAAACTGTCTGCGGCGATCTCTGAGGTGATCGATTTGAGTCCGCGTGGTATTCGTGAGCGCCTTGCATTAAGCCGTCCAATCTATGCTAGAACAGCAGCCTACGGTCATTTTGGCCGCGCGCCGGATGCAGATGGTGGGTTTTCTTGGGAGCGAACAGACCTAGCCGATGACTTAAAGGCTGCTCTGACTTAATCGCTATCTTGGAGTGTTTTCATGGGGCCGAGAAACACACACCGTTTTTTTGGTCGTCGCTTTGGTCGTCCATTAAGTGAATCACGCCGACAGCTTATTTCTAGTGTGCTGCCGGAAATGGAAATTACTTGTAAAACCGCGGCCACCATTGGCGAGATCTTTGACTCATCAATAAAAAAACTTTGTTTGGAGATAGGCTTTGGTGCTGGAGAGCATTTAGCAGACTTGGTTTTTAAAAGGCCAGATGTAGGTTTTATAGGCTGCGAACCTTTTGTTAATGGTGTAGCCGCACTGCTCGCTAGGACTCAGTCCAAAGACATAAAGGTTCGTCCTAAAAATTTAAAAATTTTCCCTGATGATGCTCGACTGTTACTTCCTTATTTGCCAGCGGCGACCGTGGATAAAATATATGTGTTGTTCCCTGACCCGTGGCCAAAAAAACGCCACTATAGAAGACGGTTAATATGTTTGGAAAACTTAAATCACTTTTCCAGGCTTTTACGCCCCGGGGGTATTCTTTATTTCGCAAGTGATCATATGAATTACGTCCGTTGGACGCTGCAGCATCTGTGTATAAACCCAGATTTTGAGTGGCTTGCCGACGGCCCCCATGATTGGCGTTCTCGTTTTAAAAGTTCAATCAAAACGCGCTATGAAGATAAAGCTCTTTCCTCGGGGTGTTCGTGCGTATACCTAACATTCCGGCGGCGACATCAAATTCTCTAGGTTTCAACCTTCCTATATTACACTTGTAGAAAGAGAAAAAAGGGCATATATCTATATGACTGCTAGTGCGTGGTATGATCTCTTCGACAAAATGCGCATTAGGAAAACTAAAAAAGTGGGTTGGGTGGGCTACGTCCCGCCTTTTTTCGTGCACCACTCGAGAAGTTCTACGGCGTGTGCCAGAAGAATAGGATAAGAAGGTATTGTGTCTTTAGAAAATGAATTGAAGGCCCTAGCAGAACCTAGCCTAAGTGCCTTAGGCTATGAGGTAGTTCGCGTTACATTAATGGGCGGCGACGGACAGAAAATATTGCAAGTTATGATAGATCGTTTTGACGAAACCCCTGTTTCTGTAGAGGATTGTGCGGTCGTAAGCCGTCAACTTTCAGCGGTTCTTGATGTGGAGGATCCGATCAGTGGTAACTATAACCTTGAGGTAAGCTCACCCGGCATCGCTCGTCCTCTCGTGAAAGAGCGTGATTTTGAGAGATTTTTAGGTTTCGTTGCCAAAGTGGAATTACAGAATACCGTACGAGGCCGCAAACGCTTCCGTGGTCGGCTTGTTGGCTGTGACAGAGGAATAGTTAGTATACAGACCGAGCAAGGTGAGGAAGATTTACCTATTTCTGACATAGCCGCGGCGAGATTGATACTATCCGATGATTTAATTGAAGCGCACAAGAGGCAAAGTGCAGAAATTAGCTTACATTAGGGCTTAAACAAAAGGGATGTAGAAATGGAGACTGCAGGCGCGACGCGAATGCCAAGAGCCGAGTTGTTGAATGTAGCGGATACGGTGGCAAGAGAAAAGGGCATAGAGCGCGAAGAGGTGCTCGAAGCGATGGAGCAGGCTATTCAGAAAGCAGGACGATCGAAGTACGGTCAAGAAAATGATATTCGTGCTGAGATCGATCGGAAAAGCGGCGAAATTAAGCTTGCGCGGTATATGGAGGTTGCAGAAGAGATCGAGAATGAATCCACCCAACTGACATTAGCAGAGGCTCAACGTCGGCAGTCTGATCTGAAATTAGGCGATTTTTTGATTGACCCGCTTCCTCCAATCGATTTTGGGCGGATCGCGGCGCAAACTGCCAAACAAGTTATTGTTCAGCGCGTGAGAGAGGCGGAACGTGAGCAACAATTCGAAGAGTATAAGAATAGGGTTGAGGAAATTGTTAATGGTCTCGTTAAACGTGAAGATTTTGGCAATGTCACCGTCGACCTAGGACGAGGTGAGGCTATAATTCGTCGCGAAGAGCTGTTGCCGAGGGAAAAATACAGGCGTGGTGACAGAGTCCGGGGTTACATCTACGATGTCCGAAGAGAGCAGCGGGGACCACAAATTTTTATGTCTCGTACGCACCCTCAATTTATGGCCAAGCTATTTGGTCAAGAGGTGCCGGAAATTTATGACGGAATAATCGAGATCCGGTCTGTTGCTCGAGATCCGGGAAGCCGTGCTAAAATAGCAGTCATATCACATGATAGTAGCATAGATCCGGTTGGAGCTTGCGTTGGTATGAGAGGCAGCCGAGTACAAGCGGTAGTGGCTGAGTTGCAGGGCGAAAAAATTGATATAATCCCCTGGTCTCAGGATACAGCAACCTTTGTCGTGAATGCACTGGCGCCCGCTGAGGTGGCAAAAGTAGTACTTGATGAAGATGCGCAAAAAATTGAGGTGGTGGTTCCAGATGAACAACTTAGTCTCGCGATCGGTCGGCGCGGACAAAATGTGCGACTTGCATCCTCTTTGACCGGCTGGGAGATCGATATTCTTACAGAGGAAGCAGAGTCTGAGCGGCGACAGGCGGAAGTACAACAACGGAGCCAGACCTTTATTGATGCTTTGGATGTAGATGATGTGATCGCTCAATTTTTAGTCTCAGAGGGTTTTACTAGCGTTGAAGAAGTGGCATATGTCCCGGAGGAGGAGTTAACCTCAATCGAGGGTTTTGACGCAGAGGTAGCAGAGGAGCTCCGCCTCAGAGCGCGCAATTACCTGACCCAAGAAACTGAACGTTTGGAAACGCGCATATCCGAGCTAGCCATTGATGAGAATTTGAAAACACTCGATGGGTTGACGCTTGAAATGGTTGTTACTCTTGGTGAGGCGAAGATCAAAACTCTTGAAGATTTTGCAGATCTGGCTAGCGATGAACTTATCGGCACCGACGATGGAATATTGCGCGAATACGGCGTTGAGCCAACAGTGGCTAATGAATTAATCCTGCGTGCCCGAGTAGCTGCTGGTTGGATTTCGAAAGAAGACATGACAAGCGCTTTGGCTACTGAGGCTAATGAGGGTGACGGGGTAGAGCCGGGTAGTACTCCCGAAACGGAGCTATCGGTTGAAATATCGCAAAAGCAGTCTGTTTCACAGAGTGAGTAGATTTTAGGAATAAATATGATGATTGCCTTTACCGAACCCATGAATACAGCTAAGCCATTCCGGCGGTGCATAGTCAGTGGTGAATCATATTCTACTGAGGCGTTGGTAAGATTCGTCGTTGGGCCGAATAGTAGTGTGGTGCCGGATATAAAATGCAAATTGGGTGGGCGTGGAATGTGGGTCGGCTTAAAGCGAGAGCTCTTGGAAGTGGCCATTCAGCAAAATCTCTTTAGGCGAGCGGCAAAAACAAATGTTAAGGTTCGGTGCGATCTAGTGGAATTAGTAGATAATCAACTTTGTGAGCGTGTGATAAATGGCTTATCTTTGGCAAAAAAGGCAGGGCAGGCTGTATGCGGATACACCAAAGTGTCATTGGCATTGAAAAAAAAATGCGCATTACTCTTCCTTGCCTGTGATGCTTCTGAAAATGCGCGTTCAAAAGTTTGTAGTTTGGCGCAAAGTATCCCTTGTATGCAGGGACTCACGTCCAATGAGCTGGGCACCGCCTTTTCAAAGGCCAACGCAGTTCAGGCGGCAGTATCTGGGGGTGGGCTTGCAGAATTAATAAAAATTGACGGTCATCGGTTAGCAGAATTTCGTAATAAGGGTTCTCTTCACGAGGATAGGCATGACGCAAAAATCTGAACAGGAAGGCAAGCTCAGCTTGAGCCGACCCGGGCGGCTAGAGCTTAAAAAGACGGTGGAAACAGGTCAGGTGCGACAAAGTTTCAGTCATGGTCGATCAAAATCGGTGATGGTTGAAGTTAAGAAAAAGCGTACATTTGGTCGGGACTCCGCGGGCCGTATGCGCGCGGTTGCTGAAGAGCAACAGCAAGCAGCCCCAGTAAAGGTGCCAGAGGCTGAAACAGATCTGGATAATTTGACCGATGAGGAACGGTCAGCGCGACTTCGAGCTGTTCACGGTGCCGCAGAGGAATCTGATAAGCGACGAACGGCTGAACTTGAGAATGAGCGCCGCAAGATTGAAGAGGAGAACAAGCGGCGTGCGCAAGAGGAAGAGGAGGCTCGCCGTCGAGCTGAGGAAGAGGCCCAGAAAAAGGCAGAAGAAGAAGCGCGAAATAAGGCTGCCGAGATAGATCTTCAACAAACGGTTGCTGAGGCTGAGGTAAACGCAAAGCGGGCAGAGACCAGAGATCCCGATGTTTCTAGACCTCAGCGCAGAGCTAAACCTGAAACAAAAAGGCCAAGACGATCTAAGGATGAACCGCGTCGCCGCATGCAAGGAAAACTTACGATTGGCGATGCTTTGCGGCAGGCAGAAGACGGAGACTATGGCCGCGTGCGGAGCTTAGCGGCAATGCGGCGGGCAAAGGAGCGCGAGAAAAAACGGCAGAGAGCAGAGTTACAAAAAGGTGAACTTCAAGCTAAGATTCGTGAGGTGGTAATTCCCGAGTCTATAACGGTTTCTGACTTAGCTAACCGAATGGCAACTCGAGCGGCGGATGTAGTCAAAATTCTTATGAATATGGGAGTAATGGCGGCTGCCAATCAAACAGTCGACGCAGATACTGCGGAACTTGTTGTGAATGAGCTCGGTCACAAGGTTAAAAGAGTTTCTGAGGCGGATGTGGAGATTGGCCTTGAAGGCAACGAGGACTTAGAGGCAGACTTAAAGGAGCGCGCGCCAGTTGTTACTGTAATGGGTCATGTGGATCACGGTAAAACTTCTTTATTGGATGTCATGCGTGCCAGCGATGTGGCTAGCGGTGAGGCTGGGGGTATCACCCAACACATAGGAGCGTACCGAGTTAACACTCACTCTGGTGCGACAATAACTTTTCTCGATACTCCAGGGCACGAAGCTTTTACAGAAATGCGTGCGCGTGGTGCTAGCGTAACTGACATTGTTATTTTGGTGGTTGCTGCTGATGACGGTGTACAACCGCAGACCGCTGAAGCTATTGCTCACGCAAAAGCAGCACAAGTCCCGTTAATTGTCGCGATCAATAAAATTGATACGGCTGGTGCTGATGTGGCTAAGGTCCGAAACGAATTATTGAATCACGAGATAGTTGTGGAGTCTTTGGGCGGGGATGTCTTAGACGTCGAAGTTTCAGCTAAAGAAAAGACTAATATTGAGAAGCTTGAAGAAGCTATTCTTCTGCAATCTGAGATACTGGAATTGAAAGCGAACCCTAGTCGCCCGGCGCAGGGGGTTGTGGTTGAGGCAAAAATGGAACAAGGCCGTGGTTCTGTCGCAACCGTGCTTGTGGAACGAGGCACCCTTCGGACGGGCGATATTTTTGTTGCTGGATCTGAATGGGGCCGTGTTCGTGCAATGATTAATGATCATGGTGATACGGTCGAAGACGCTGGCCCATCTTACCCCGTAGAAGTTTTGGGTCTGCAAGGGACCCCTTCCGCTGGTGATATTATTCATGTGGTTGGGGACGAAGCAAGAGCGCGCGAGATTGCAGAATATAGAACCCGTCAGTCAAGGCAAACCTCTATGGCCGCTGGTTCACGTGGCACACTAGAGCAGATGTTTGATAAGATAAAAATCGGTGAATGCGGCGAACTAGCGATTTTGATCAAGACAGACGTTCAGGGATCACTAGAGGCAATAAAAAGCTCATTGCAAAAATTCGAAACAGATGAAGTAAAAGTTCAAGTGTTGCATAGTGGTGTTGGTGGTATCACGGAATCTGATGTGATACTTGCTCGGGCGTCTGAAGGTGTCATAATCGGATTTAATGTTCGTGCTAATCCTCAGGCCCGTGAATTAGCAAAACGCGATAATGTTGACATACGCTATTACTCTATAATCTATGATGTTATTGACGATATGAAGCAGTTACTTAGTGGCCTGCTGGCTCCGGAGAGGCGGGAAAAGCAACTTGGGTATGCTGAAATACGACAGGTGTTCGGTATTTCTAAGGTGGGCAAGATCGGTGGATGTATGATCACCGAAGGGGAAGTTAAGCGCGGGGCTAGAGTGCGATTACTTCGCGACAATGTGGTTATACACGAAGGAAGCTTGAAAACGCTTCGCCGTTTTAAGGAAGACGTGCGTGAAGTTCAGCAAGGCTACGAATGCGGCATGGCCTTCGAAAGTTATGATGATCTGAAGGAAGGCGATATGGTTGAATGTTACGAAGTCGAAGAAATAAGTAGATCCCTTTGATATCAGAGAAATATAAAAAATGTATCGTCTTTTCTTACACGTGGTTTTACCGTGTGGTACATTCAAATGGCTAAGAAAAAAAAACGGTCGGTACGCCAGTTAAAAGTGGGGGAGCAGTTGCGTCACGTGTTAGCCGAACTCTTAATTAATGGAGACTTACGTGATCCTGATTTAGCTGGAAAATCAATAACAGTCTGTGAGGTTCAGGTAAGTGCCGATATGCGCAATGCTACGGTATATGTATTACCTCTCGGGGGTCTTGATGAAAAACTAGTCGTTGGCGCATTGCGCAGAGCATCATCATTTTTGCGAAGTGAGGTTGGGCGTAAAGTGCGACTTAAATACCTCCCTAAACTAACTTTTGTCAGCGACTATACTTTTGATAACGCGAGCGAGATTGATAAGCTCTTGGCAAATCCTGCTGTTGTTCGAGATTTGGCTCCGTAAAGGCATTAGGACAAACAATAAATGGGACGGCGCAACCGAAAAGGGGATCCGGTGCATGGCTGGTTTGTAATAGATAAGCCCGAGGGAATTACCTCTACCAGAACAGTAGCTATCATTAAAAAATTGGCCAATGCAAATAAAGCGGGTCACGGCGGCACTTTAGACCCCCTCGCAACGGGGATTCTACCGATTGCACTAGGTGAAGCTACAAAGACTGTTCCTTACATTGTGGACAGAACAAAAGAATACGAGTTCACGGTAGAATGGGGAAAGGCAAGTTCTACTGATGATCGTGAAGGATGTATCACCGCGACCTCGGATATCCGCCCCGACCAGAGAGCAATTGAAAGGTTGATACCTAGTTTCACAGGCTTAATTCGACAAATACCACCAGCGTATTCGGCAATTAAAGTTAGAGGGAAGAGAGCCTACGATCTCGCCAGAAAGGGTAAGACTTTTGATATTCCATCTAGAAAAATACGTATTTATGAGTTAACTCTTTTAGGGATGCCCGATTGTGATCATGCACTTTTTCGAGTGGTCTCTGGCGCCGGGGCTTATATGCGTGCTTTAGCACGAGATCTGGCTATTTCATTGGGAACAGTGGGGCATTTGACGCAACTTCGTCGGACCCGGGTGGGACCTTTTTCAATTGATAATGGAATTTCACTGGACGAATTGAAAGAATTTGGGCACATTGCCGCGGTTTTGAAATATCTTCTTCCTGTGGAGACCGCGCTGGACGACATCCCGGCGTTAGCCTTTACAGAAACTGAAGCTTCTAGATTGCGTCACGGCCAAGTCGTTACGTTACTGCGAAAGGAAGACATCGCACGGTTTACCAATTTAAGCGACGGAGCTACAGTTTTGGCTACCGATCAGGGAAAACCGTTGGCGCTGGCGGAATTTAGCGCTGGAAAGGTGCGGCCTTTTAAAGTGCTGAAACTATAAAAAAGGAGAATATGATGTCGATTGGATTGGAGCGTAAAAAAGAGCTTATAGCTGAGTTTGCAATCAAAGCAGGTGATACCGGTTCAGCCGATGTCCAAATAGCGGTATTAACTGAGCGCATTCGCAATCTCACTGAGCATATGCAGTCGCACAAGAAAGATTTTCACTCACGCCGTGGATTATTAATGATGGTGGGTCAGCGCAGACGTCTCCTTGATTATGTGAAGCGCAAAGATGTGAGCCGCTACGAATCTTTACTCAAACGACTTGAATTGCGTCGCTGAGGAGTTAGTAACGACCCTCCTTGCAGGCAAAGCAGGATTTGTTTCTGTCTGACCCGCCTAAGGGAGAAACTCGCGGAGCCGAGGGCAATCAGGTAAGGCCATTTGAATATGGTTTTTTTAAGGCCGTTGCAGACTGGGATTAAACAAGGCCATTCCGGTGGTAGGTATGTGAAGGAAAAATAGATGTTTGATGTTACAAAAAAAGAAATAGAGTGGGGCGGGCGCCCCTTATTATTAGAGGCGGGGAAAATAGCACGTCAGGCCGACGGTGCTGTGATGGCGACTTATGGTGGAACGCAGGTCCTGTGCACCGCTGTTGCAGCAAAAAATCCTCGCCCGGGTGTCGATTTCTTTCCTCTTACCGTTAATTATCAAGAAAAAACTTATGCGGCTGGCAAAATTCCGGGCGGCTTTTTTAAGCGTGAAGGACGCCCCAGCGAAAAAGAAACACTCACTTCCCGCTTAATTGATCGTCCAATACGACCATTATTTCCCGACGGGTTCCGAAATGAAACCCAAATCATTTGCACTGTGCTGGCGCACGACATGGAAAATGACCCTGATATAGTTTCCTTAATCGGTGCGTCAGCTGCGCTGACGATATCCGGTGTGCCTTTTTTTGGGCCTCTTGGTGCTTGCCGGATTGGCTACCAGGATGGAGAGTTTATTTTAAATCCTCGGCTAGGCGAGATGGGGGATACTGATTTGGATCTGGTGGTAGCGGGCACGCGTGAAGGTGTTTTGATGGTAGAGAGCCAGGCCAATGAACTTTCAGAAGAAGTAATGCTGGGATCGGTAATGTTTGGTCACGATCAATTCCAGCCGGTTATAGATGCGATTATATCTATGGCCGAAGCTTCTGCAAAAGAACCATGGGATTTACCTAAGGCTCCGGAGGGGCAAGATGAGGTCCTGAAGACACTGAAAGATCGAGCGGAAGAGCCACTTCGTCGCGCCTACGAAATTAAATCTAAGCAAGATCGCATGGAATCAATAACTGAACTAAAGCGTACCGTTCTCGATCAGCTTGAGACTGAAGAACAGGATACGGAGCTTGCAGCATCTATGTTCAAAAAATTAGAAAAGGACGTAGTTCGTGGCAATATTTTGGAAACAGGTCAGCGTATTGATGGACGCGATACTTCATCAGTTCGCCCGATTGAATGTGAGGTGGGTATCTTAGAGCGAAGCCATGGGTCATCTCTATTTACTCGAGGTGAAACACAGGCCTTCGTTGTAACAACGCTTGGCACCGGTCAGGATGAGCAAATTATTGATGCTATAGAGGGTGAATATCGTCGCCACTTTATGCTTCACTATAACTTTCCTCCATATTCCGTTGGGGAAGCCGGCCGAGTTGGTTCCCCCGGGCGACGTGAGATCGGGCACGGTAAACTCGCGTGGCGAGCAATTAGACCACTAATGCCAGAACATGAGGATTTCCCTTACACAGTCAGAGTCGTTTCTGAGATCACCGAAAGTAACGGTTCTTCGTCAATGGCGACCGTGTGTGGTACATCTATGTCTCTCATGGATGCTGGAGTCCCGATGAGGCGGCCCTGCGCTGGTATTGCTATGGGTCTAATCAAGGAAGAGGATAAGTTTGCGGTCTTATCTGATATTTTAGGTGATGAGGATCACTTGGGTGACATGGACTTCAAGGTTGCTGGTACCGAAGAAGGGGTCACGGCCCTTCAGATGGATATCAAGATTACATCCATCACAGAAGAGATAATGCAGGTTGCCTTGGCCCAAGCGAGAGATGGAAGGTTGCATATTCTTGCTGAAATGAAGGATGCAATAACTTCAGCTCGTGAAGATGTATCACAGAACGCACCCCGAATTACCACTTTCCAGATTGCGCGTGAAAAAATTCGCGAAGTCATTGGCACAGGAGGGAAAGTCATTCGTGAAATTTGTGAGGCAACGGGAGCAAAGGTTGACATCGAAGACGATGGAACCATTAAGGTTGCTTCGGTTGATAATGAGGCTGGAGAGAGAGCCATTGATTGGATTCAATCTATAGTAGCTGAGCCAGAAGTCGGCAAGATATACCAAGGGAAGGTTGTAAAGATTGTTGATTTTGGTGCTTTTGTAAATTTTCTCGGCTCTAAGGACGGGTTAGTTCATATATCAGAATTAGCTAATGAACGTGTACCTTCTGTAGGTGATGTGGTATCCGAGGGTCAGGAGGTGAAAGTACTTGTGTTAGCTGTCGACGATCGTGGAAAAGTTAAGTTATCAATGAGAGCGGTCGATCAAAACACTGGTGAAGAAGTGCCGGTAGAGCGAAAAGATCGAGAAAATCGACGTGAGCGCCGGCCTCGCAATAGCAATGAATAATATCTAAGCTCGAATGACAGTAAAAGAGGACATATTATTATTAGCGACTGCAACAAATTGCGATGTTAGATCTTAAGAGCAATCACTGGCTAAATTGACCATGCCTATCACATTATATCCAGCATCCACATAATGGGTCTCTCCCGTTACTCCGCTTGACATACTTGAAAAAAGGTAGAGTGCGGCGCCTCCAACATCACTCATGTCAATGTTACGTTTGAGTGGGGCATGCGTGCCCTGCCATCGGTAAACTGTGCGTGCACTCGCTATTGCAGAACCTGCAAGAGTTCGCATAGGGCCGGCAGAAATTGCATTAACTCTTATCCCTCTGCCTCCAAGATCAACAGCTAAATATTTTACACTTGCCTCTAACGCCGCTTTTGCAACGCCCATTACATTGTAGTTTGGCATTACACGCTCAGAACCTGAATAGGTGAGCGTTACCAAGCTTCCTCCGTCTTTCATTAAAGCAGATGCGCGAAGTGCTACCGCAGAGAATGAGTAACATGATATGTCTAAGGTTGATCTAAAATTAGTTCTTGTTGTGTTAACATATTTGCCTTTCAGCTCTTCTTTGTCGGAATAGGCAATTGCGTGCAGTAAAAAATCAAGCTTTCCCCAACGTTTTTCAATTTCAGCAAACAGAGAGTCAAGACTTGCATCATTTGTAACGTCGCAAGGTAATACTATGTCAGAGCCAATTGACTCGGCGAGTGGCTTAACGCGTCGAGCAAATGCTTCTGACTGGAAGGTAAAAGCTAACTCTGCGCCAGCTGCATGCAACTTTGACGAGATTCCCCACGCTATTGAGTGATCATTCGCAACTCCCATTATGAGGCCGCGTTTCCCGGATAGTAACTTGGCAGTTCCCATTGCTGAGTGCCTCCGGCAGGTTAAGTATGTAGTTCTGCTCTAACCGTCGTAACGTTTGAATACCAAGCTTGCATTTGTACCGCCAAAACCAAAGCTGTTAGACACTACGCAGTCAAGATCAATGTCATCAATTCTTTCGCGGGTTATTGGTAAACCTTCAGCTCCGGGGTCCAGGTTCTCAATATTTGCTGAAGCCGAAATAAAGCGATGCTTCATCATAAGGACGGAATAAATCGATTCGTGAACTCCCGTTGCGCCCAGTGAATGGCCGGTTAAAGATTTTGTTGAGCTGATGGTAGGCATGTGATCCCCAAAAACGGTTTTCAATGCTTCTAATTCTTTAATGTCACCGACAGGCGTCGATGTGCCATGGACATTGACGTAATTGACCGGAATATTGAGTCCGCTCGTAGCATTTTTCATACAGCGTGCGGCGCCTTCGCCTGATGGTTGAACCATATCGTAACCATCTGATGTGGCACCGTAGCCAACTAATTCAGCATAAATGTGAGCACCGCGTGCCTTTGCATGCTCGAGTTCCTCCATTACAATTACTCCACCGCCTCCAGCAATTACGAATCCGTCGCGATTGATATCATAAGGCCGGCTAGCTTTCTCTGGTGTTTCGTTGTAGCCCGAAGAGAGTGCGGGCATGGCATCGAAAAGTGAAGTCATTGTCCAGTCTAGTTCTTCTCCCCCACCAGCTAGCATTATATCTTGCTTTCCCCATTGGATAAGTTCACTGGCATTTCCAATGCAGTGAGCACTGGTGGCGCAAGCGGAGCTTATTGAATAATTCACTCCCTTAATTCTAAAAGGTGTAGCAAGAGTTGCAGAATTTGTGCTGGACATTGTACGGGGGACCATATACGGGCCGATACGCTTTGGCCCACGGTCGCGAGCTGTATCCCAGGCGAGCAATAGATTCTTAGTTGATGGACCGCCTGAACCCATAATCATGCCAGTTTTTTCGCTAGAGATTTCATTTTCTTCTAGGCCGGCATCCGTAATCGCCTCTTCCATTGCAATGTAATTATATGCAGCCCCATCACCCATGAACCGGCGAATTTTCCTGTCTACGTGTTCTTCAATATTTATTTTGACTGAGCCATGAACATGGCTACGTAGACCCCGTTTTTCATATTCTTCACAATATTCTATGCCTGACTTACCCTGCTTAAGAGAATCAAGCACTTCACCTTTGTTATTGCCGATGCTTGAGACGATGCCCAGGCCGGTTATCGCAACGCGTCGCATGTGTACTCCTAGAAGATCGCGTGATTATGTGGTCTCTTGAGGTGTAAATAGCCCAACTCGCATATCTTTTACTTCATAGATTGGTTTACCGTCCGCTTTGAGAACGCCATCTGCTATACCCATCACTAACCTGCGCATAATTACACGCTTCATATTAATGTGATATGTAATTTTTTTAACGGTTTTTAAAACTTGCCCTGTAAACTTAACTTCTCCAACGCCGAGCGCGCGGCCTTTCCCGGGCCCATCTTTCCAGCCTAGGAAGAAACCAACTAATTGCCACATTGCATCAAGTCCAAGACAACCTGGCATCACTGGGTCCCCCTCAAAATGGCAACTAAAAAACCAAAGGTCTGGCTCAATATCGAGTTCAGCTACGATCTCTCCTTTGCCAAAGTTACCCCCAATATCAGAGATGTGCGTGATACGGTCAATCATTAACATAGGGGGTAACGGCAACTGCGCGTTTCCGGGACCGAAAAGACGCCCGTGGGCGCATTCGATTAAATCCTCGAAGCTGTAGCTGGACTGTTTTTTTAAATTCAAAACCAAACACCGACCTTTTTATCGACCTTAGTTGCTACCAATATCTCACGCGCCAAAATAACTCAATGTAAACCTGCGTTTGCTTCCCAAAGGCGAATACCATTTCAAATATCAAGATTCTCAACGCTTAGGGCATTAGATTGAATAAATTCACGCCGTGGCTCAACTAAATCCCCCATAAGCGTGGAAAATACTTCAGCAGCATCATCAGCGTGATTGACCTTCACTTGCAAAAGAATTCTAGCATTGACGTCCATTGTAGTCTCCCACAGTTGTTCCGGGTTCATTTCACCGAGTCCTTTGTAGCGCTGAAAACTCAGCCCTTTTCTACCTATGTTTGTCAAGTATTCAATTAAAGTTGATGGCCCCTCAATTCTTTTCTCATCAGTTTTTGTCTTTAGGACTAAAAATTTGCTGTAGGTGTTCTGCATCGCGCCAGCCATTGTATCAAGTGTTCGTGCGTCACGACTGCGAATTAAATCACCATCAATCACATACTTTTCAAGAATACCGCGCAATGTTCGCTGAAACAATAGGCCTCCATCCTCGCTAGGCTCACCGCTCCAACCCTTTTCAAGGGGATCAGCTAATGCATTTAGGCGTGTCGCTACATAACCTGCCGCTTCACTAGCGCTCTTCTCATCATTTAATATAGAAGGGCTAAGGGCACCTGCTACGGCGGACTGTTCTACCACTGAGTGGTTACCAACTTTACGTTGAATATTGAAAATGTGATTGCGCGCAATCCGGGCGTCTTCTATGAGTGACCAAAGGTCTTCACCAGCAACCTGGCTGCCATCTTGAAATTCTAAAGTTACATCTCCGACGCAGTCGCGTAGAAGATAGTCTTCCATTGCTCGGTCATCTTTCAAATATACTTCTGAACCACCTCGTTTTATTCGATATAATGGAGGCTGTGCAATGTATAAGTATCCGCGCTCAATTAACTCTCGCATCTGACGATAAAAAAGCGTCAGTAGTAATGTCCTAATATGGCTGCCATCAACATCAGCATCCGTCATGATAATGATTTTATGATACCGGACCTTATCTGGATCAAAGTCTTCAATACCGATACCTGTTCCAAGCGCTGCAATTAGCGTCCCAATTTCAGCAGATCCGATCATCTTGTCAAAACGTGCTCGTTCAACATTTAGTATCTTCCCGCGCAGCGGCAGTATAGCTTGAAAGCGACGTTCACGCGCTTGTTTTGCAGACCCTCCAGCAGAGTCCCCTTCCACAATAAATAGCTCACACTCCTTCGGGTCGCGAGATTGACAGTCAGCGAGCTTGCCCGGAAGATTAGCAATATCAAGCGCCCCCTTACGGCGCGTTAATTCACGGGCTTTTCGAGCTGCTTCACGTGCCGCCGCTGCCTCAAAAACTTTTTGGACAACTTTTTTAGCCTCGGTTGGATGTTCTTCGAACCACTGATTAAGTTTGTCATTCATTATCGACTCGACCACTGGTCGTACTTCTGAAGAAACTAACTTATCCTTGGTTTGACTGGAAAATTTAGGGTCAGGCACCTTGACAGAGAGAACGCATGTTAAGCCTTCGCGAGCATCGTCACCTGTGACTGCTATTTTTTCACGTTTTGCAATCCCAGAAGCATTTGCATAACCATTAACTTGACGGGTAAGGGCTCCGCGGAATCCTGCAAGATGGGTACCACCATCTCGCTGGGGAATATTATTGGTAAAGCATAGTGTTTTTTCGTGATAGCTATCATTCCATTGCATCGACAAGTTTACTGTAATGCCATCTTTTTCACCCTTAATATCGATAGGTGTTTCCAGCAGTGCACTCTTGTTACGGTCTAGGTACTCAACAAATGCCGCGATACCGCCTTCATAGGTCATGTCAACTATTTTTGGCTCTGGGTTCCGAGCATCGGTGAGTACAATTTGCACTCCTGTATTTAGAAAGGCGAGCTCACGCAGACGATGCTCAAGAGTTTGGAAATCAAATTCGGTTTGGGAAAACGTTTTTGTTGACGGGATAAATGTCACAATTGTGCCTGTTTCCTCGACTGTCTCCCCCGTTTCCTTTAAAGGTGCTTTGGAGTCTCCATGCTCGAACGACATCTCATGTACTTTTCCATCTCTTTTAATGGTAAGTTTGAGGCTTGAGGACAAAGCATTAACTACAGAAACTCCTACTCCATGCAAACCCCCTGAAACCTTGTAAGAACTTTGGTCAAACTTTCCACCCGCATGGAGTTGGGTCATTATAACTTCGGCCGCTGAAATACCCTCCTCGTCGTGTATGTCAACTGGGATACCTCGACCGTTGTCTGTAACGCTTACTGATCCGTCACCATTTAACACCACATCAATTCTATTGCAGTGGCCGGCCATTGCCTCATCAATCGCATTGTCGACTACTTCGAATACCATGTGATGAAGGCCGGTGCCATCATCGGTATCACCTATATACATTCCAGGCCGCTTGCGAACGGCGTCAAGTCCTCGCAGAACTTTTATCGAATCTGCACCATAATCTTTATCCTCTGAGGCAGTGTCTTGATCCGCTGCTTTATCATTCATTTTGTCCTCATTCCCATTCGAGATTAGACCGTTGATGTGCTATTAAATTCTGCGAATTTAGCGCCGGATACCGAAACGTATTGTGCATTATCACCAAATGACTCGAAAAAGGCTAAATCGGTTCCAGTAAGCCAAGCTTGAGCGCCTAAGTTATATATCTCATCAAAAAGTGCTTTCCGTCTTTTTGCATCTAAGTGGGCGGCAACCTCATCCAACAATAAAAGAGGTATGCGATTTCTCTCGCGTGCGTGCAAGCGTGTATTAGCCAAAATAATAGCGATTAGCAAAGCCTTTTGCTCTCCTGTAGAACACTGCGCAGCTGGCAGATCCTTCGCTATATGCACAACAAAAAAGTCGCTACGATGTGGGCCGAATTCAGTATTCCCGGACTCTCCATCGCGTCGTCGATTTTTTTTGAGTTCAATAGCGAAACGCTGCTCCGCCTCAAGGGCCGGAACATTGTTGAGCCAACCTTCAACTAACCCTATAGCAGTAACACCAGCAATAGGGAAACATCCTGAGGTACATAGCGAAGCTTTATCAAGTCTGGCCGCAAGTTCACGACGTGCGGCTGCTATTGCTACTCCCCGCTCTGCCATACTTTGCTCTAGCTTATCGAGCCAAAGATCATTTCCTGTATTGCTTCGAAGAAGACTCATCCTCTCGCGCATAGCATGGTTGTAGGCGTTAATTCGCCCAGCGTGAGCCGAGTCAAACCCAAATGCTAGTCGATCAAAAAACCGCCTTCTCTCTGCAGCACCCTCAGCAAATAATCTATCCATCTGAGGAGTAAGCCAGACTGCATCGAAATACTCGGCAAGGGCATTTTGACTCCGGGTGTCGGCTCCGTTTATCCTGACGATGCGCCGACTCCCAGCTGTTTTATTACGCCCCGTTCCTATTTGTATCTCACCCATTGGTGTCTCTATTAAAGCGGCAATACTCCATTCGGATGTGCCTACATTCTTGAGTTTGTGGCGTCGGTCCATATCTTCAATTCGTGCTCGCCTCAGCCCACGCCCGGGGGCCAACAATGATATTGCTTCAAGAAGATTTGTCTTGCCGGCCCCATTCGGACCTGTCAGCACTACGCTCCGCGAATCGACTTTTAACTTCATATGCTCGTAGCAACGAAAATTAGTCAGGGATATTTGTTGCAATGCGACCCTTGCGGTTGGCTCACCACGCATGGCTACTTCAGCACAATCACTATCGCCATCGTAGACAATCTTCTTTTTGGCTTCATTTTCCACCTACACACGCATCGGCATCAAAACATATAGTGAGGTAGGGTCGTCAGTGTCTCGTACAATTGTAGGAGAACCCGAGTCTGCCATAACAAATTGAGCCATCGTGCCTTCTATCTGCTGTGCAATATCCAACAAATACCGAGCATTAAACCCAATTTCTATAGGCCCTAGGGAATAATCAACTTCTATTTCTTCAGACGCTGTGCCGCTTTCGGGGCTTGATGCTGAAAGAACAATAGTGCCAGCGTCTACAGATAATTTAATAGCTCGAGACTTATCAGTTGAAATTGTTGCTACTCTGTCTACTGCAGCCGCAAAGTCTTCACAATTTACCTCCAGCGTTTTGTCGTTGCCGTCGGGAATTACGCGATCGTAATCGGGGAACGTACCATCAATGAGTTTGGAGCTCAGAACCACATTGTCGAAGCTGAAGCGAATTTTGGTTTCAGATAGAGCTATTTCAACATCATCCTCAGTTACGTCAATTAGTTTGCGTAGCTCGTTTATTGCCTTACGCGGTACAATTATCCCCGGCATGTCGCTAGCGCCATTTGGCAGCGGCATCTCCACCCTCGCGAGGCGATGGCCATCAGTTGCTACCACACGCAGAACTGGGATGCCATTGGCTTCAGCTTTGTGAATGTACAAGCCATTAAGGTAATAACGTGTTTCCTCGGTAGATATTGCAAATCGAGTTCGATCTATAAGCATTCTTAGCTCGTCTGCGGGTAACTTGAAGACCGATGGTAGATCGCCGTCGGTCATTTGTGGAAAGTCATCTGTTGGGAGGGTTTGCAGGGTAAACCGCGATCGCCCAGACGTGAGAATTAAGCGATCCTCTTCGCCATTTGCATCCAAACCTATTTGTGCCCCCTCAGGCAACTTTCGCACTATGTCGTAAAGAGTATGTGCCGGTGCGGTGGTTGAGCCTCCATTTTCTGGCACGGCATCGACAGTCTCGATAATGGCAAGATCCATGTCCGTTGCGGTCATTGCCAGCCGCTCTTTTTGGACGTTAAAATGTACATTTGAGAGGATGGGAATTGTATTGCGTCGTTCTACGACACTCTGCACGTGATTCAGTGATCGCAGCAATGCTGCGCGTTCAATCGTCAGTTTCATCGTGTCTCCCATTTTCTATCGAAATTGTTCATATTGTAAAAATGTGTCCTGAGAACCTAACTGCAAGGTGTGTCATCATACTTTCGAAAGTCACATTCACGATAAATTAGTATATAGCACAGGAGTGCTGGACCTGCAGCAATTTTCCATGTTGAGAATTCCACTCAGGAATCTCTATCTATATGTTTTATATGTATAAGTTTCCATGGACAATTGGATCGCCGGAATGCCTTTAAATCGCCCTAGCTCAGCCCTCTAGCATGCGCCGTAACAACTCAATATCCTCAGCAAAGCCATTATCGGTAACGCGCAACTCTTCTACTTTACGTACCGCATGCATTACGGTTGTGTGATCGCGGCCACCAAATTTCCGACCAATTTCTGGTAAGGAACGAGAGGTCAATTGCTTTGAAAGGTACATAGCAACCTGGCGAGGTCGAGCGACAGCGCGTGCGCGACGTGAAGAATACATTTCCGATTGCCGTATGTTGTAGTGTTCGGCAACTCTTTTCTGAATTTCTTCGATTGTAACACGCCGATCGTTTGCGCGAAGTATATCGTGTAAAACCTCTTGAGTTCCTTCAAGACTGACAGAGCGGCCAACCAAATTTGCATATGCCACAATGCGATTTAAGGCTCCCTCTAACTCTCGTACGTTGGAAGTTATTTTGTGAGCTAAGAATTCCATAACTTTTGGGGGAATTTCTGCTTCCAACTGTTCAGCCTTTACCTGCAATATCCCAAGCCGTAATTCGTAAGTTGTAGGATGAATGTCAGCTACAAGGCCCCAGCCTAAGCGCGATTTCATTCTGTCTTCCATGCCCTCAAGATCATTCGGCGATTTGTCCGCCGATATGATCACTTGATGGTTTTGGTCGACTAGCGCATTGAAGGTATGAAAGAATTCCTCCTGCGTATTGTCTTTGCCAGCAATAAACTGGACATCATCAATCATTAAAACGTCAACGCTTCTAAATTGTTCTTTAAAGGCCACCGTATCTTTGTACCGGAGTGCACGTATGAACTGATACATGAATTTCTCAGCCGACAAATAGACCACGCGGCGCTCAGGGGTTCGTTTCCGTATGTGCCAAGCTATTGCATGTAAAAGATGGGTTTTTCCAAGCCCCACGCCTCCGTATAGAAATAATGGATTAAAGGGAACTGTTGCCGCCTCGGCAACGCGCCGTGCGGCAGCAAACGCTAGTTCGTTTGGCTTTCCAACAATGAAATTGTCGAAAGTAAATCGAGGATCCAAAGGAGCGCTAATGTCTGTTTTCCTTGCCTCAGTGACAGCTGCTGCTTGCATGGTTGCTGACTGACTTTCTACGAGCTGTGCCGCAGCGCTCCCCTCAAGCAAAATATCAACACTCTTAATCGAGGTATCCTCACCGGCCCACAGGCTTAATAATCTCTCGCCATATTGTGCTTCTACCCAATCCCTCATGAAACGAGTTGGCACAGTTAACTGAACGACCTCATCTGAGGTTCCGCTCAATGTAAGTGGCTTAAGCCAGCTCCTGTAAGCGGCTTCTCCATATTCAGCTCGCAGTCGGCTTCGAATTCGAGCCCATTGCGCAGGCAAAGTATCTGACATCTACTGTGTATCCCCAACGGACCCATAGGCCCCGAAATCACGAACTGATCATCAGGGAATGGTCGGCTCAAGACCGCATCTAATTATAAAAAAGATGCAATCACGTGGTTGTGAGAACTTGGTAACATCATTATTAGAGTATATATGGTTGATGAATGCTTTTTCCGGACGCACCTTATACATTCGGACACGCATAACCTAAGTAACTCTCTAAACGTGCTACTTCTTTTTTTATTTATACCTCATTGCAAACTGATAATTCATGAAACAAGGCATTCATTCTCACTGTCCTCCCTGAAGGACAGATCTCACACTCTAAACACCGCCTAAATGCACTGCAATGAGTTTCATCTGTAAATAGCCAAAGAATCGAAAATAAAGTTGTTGACAAACTCACGATTCATAAAATGGGTTTGTTTTGGTCTTCCAAGAGATGAAAAATGTTAAATTGACTAGCTAATTTCTAACGATAATAGCTACTGCAAGCCGTGATCTCGCGATGTTTGGACCGACTCGGTGAGAAAACTGTAGGAGTTTTTTAGATTTCGAGATTGCGAATACGTCTGTTTAAACGCGATAGCTTTCGCGCAACCGTATTCTTGCTAAGCACGCCTTTGCTTACACCACGATGCATTTCCGGCATTGCTAGCTTCATGGCTTCCGAAGCTTCCCCCTTATCACCGCTAAGAATGGCTTCCTCAACCTTCCGGACATAAGTACGTATGCGATTCACCCGCGAACTGTTACGCGCGCTTTTTTTTGCCGCTTGGCGCACCCGTTTTTTTACAGAATTTGTTTGTGGCATGGTGTGTTTCGTCAATAAATCTTGTCATTTATAAGAATCGAAAGGGGCTTATAGACTTCTGACCGCGTGCCGTCAAGCGCTTCGAGTTGTGCCAACCTCTTCATCTATTCGATCAAGTTCTTTTGTTCCTTCAACAATCTTTAAACTTAGGTTTGCGCTTCTCAACAAAAGCGCTCATTCCCTCTTTTTGATCATTGGTTGCAAAAGTTGAGTGAAATGCCCTGCGCTCAAATAATAGACCCTCTCCTAAAGTGGTTTCAAAGGCACGATTGACTGACTCTTTAGCCAACATCGCTATTGGTAAGGACATTGATGCAATCCTTTCCGCGGTTTTAATGGATTCAGAAAGTAAATCTTTCGCGGGTAAGATGCGACTAACCAAACCTGATCGTTCTGCCTCTTGGGCATCCATCATACGCCCGGTCAAGCACATCTCCATTGTCTTTGACTTCCCGACAGCACGGGCTAACCGTTGAGTCCCTCCGGCGCCTGGTATTGCACCTATAGTTATTTCAGGTTGGCCAAACTTTGCACTTTCGTCCGCGAGGATAAAGTCGCACATCATTGCTAACTCACACCCGCCACCTAAAGCATATCCCGAAACAGCAGCAATAATAGGCTTTCGACAGCTCGCTATTCGTTCCCAACCTTTGGTTATGAAGTCAGCTAAATAGACGTCCATAAAGCCCTTGTCTTGCATCTCTTTTATATCAGCACCCGCAGCGAATACTTTGTTACCGCCTGTAAGCACTATCGATCTTATGGATTGATCATCTTCAAATTTGTCAATGGTGGTACATAACTGGTCGATCAAATCGGCGCACAATGCATTCATTGCATTGGGTCTGTTAAGCGTAATTATACCTACCGGTCCTTGTGCTTTTGTAATGATATGTTCGTAAGACATTTCTAATTGATTTCCTCTGGCGATAACTTAAGTGTCATTGAGATTACGTGGTTGGCTTAGCTTGTAGTATATCATCCTATGTCTTAGGAATTAATTTCCCGGGGTTAGGGTAAAACGCACGGAAAGATTACCGTCTTGACCGTAACACTCAATATTAAGACGCTCACCATCTCTCTCGAATAAGCGACTACCAATCTTTTTCCAGCCAAGCTCCGGTAGTGTTGAGTTATAGAATTGACTTACCTGCGCTCTTGATGAATTTCCAAACGCTGTTTCTTCGATTATGCGGCCGCTGGGCGTGTCAAACATAAAGTCTCTGTTCTTTTGACGTTTGAGACCCGTCATTAGGGGAACGTCTTCAAACCCGGGTAGGAAAGTACTTGGCTCTGCATATACATCCACTACACTCAGGATCGATATAAATCCAAGCATGATAAAAATTTTCTGCATGATGACTCTTGCCCTTACCGTTGGCACTTTGAACAATAAAAAGTAGAACGCCCTGATTGCACAATTCGCTTGATAACATGCTCACAACGCCATCTCCTATGGGGCCCAGAGCAAATAGCACGACATTTTTCCCCGGCCCGGCCATAGACAGCCCAATGAGTCTGAAAGTAGCCTAGATTTCCGTCAGTCCCGGTAAAATCTTTAAGGCTCGATCCTCCGGCGATGATTGCATCATGCAACACTTCTTTGATTGCTGCTACGAGTCTCTTAGACCGTTGCCCGGGGACGCTGTGCGCAATCCTCTTGGGCGATATCCGAGCCTTAAATAGTGCCTCACATACATAGATGTTTCCAAGTCCAGCAACAACTCTCTGATCCAGTAGTGCATTCTTTATGGGTATTTTTCGTCCACCCAACTTGTTGTTGAGACTTGTTACATCGAAGTCATTAGTGAGTGGTTCGGGTCCCAAATGACTTATCATTGGGTGCTCGGCATAACTGCTAGCTGAAACTAGGTCCATAAAGCCAAACCGTCTAGGGTCACAATATCGGACTGTGATACCTTTATCGGTTATAAATTCAATATGGTCATGACGTCCCGCTGGCGGTACATCATTGGGGTAAATTGTTATTCTTCCTGACATGCCAAGGTGGATCATTAGAACAAAACCGCCGTCTAGGTGTATCAATATAAATTTTGCGCGCCGGCGTACTGCCCTTACAACTTTTCCTGATAAGGCACTTACAAAATTTGTAGGAAGGGGAAACCTCAGATCCTTGCGCCGCTGCTCGATACCAACTAACCTATGCCCTTCAAGAGCTGGCTTAAGCCCGGCACACACAGTTTCAACTTCGGGTAATTCTGGCATAATTGCTTTTCTAGCAAAGCTGAAGCCAGTAAGCTATCCTTCCATTAAGCGGTATTTTTCAAAAGTTTTTTGGCTGATTATGAATAAAACTCAAGATATGACTTCATTCGGTTATCGAGATGTTCTCTTAGAGGATAAAACCAAACTTGTTAGGTCTGTTTTCAATTCTGTTGCGCCTCGCTATGATTTGATGAATGACCTGATGTCTGGCGGCTTACATAGGTTGTGGAAAAATGCGGTAATCGATTGGCTCCGCCCCTCTTCATCAATGACGCTTTTGGATGTTGCCGGCGGCACCGGGGATATTGCACGGCGGTTTAAATCAGCGGGTGGAGGAAAGGTTACAGTATGTGACATAAACGAAAGCATGGTCAAAATAGGCCGTGATCGATCATTGGACA
>Ga0163109_10000719_pt1 | contig 26378 bp, 47 predicted proteins | sample CRUFie1St13metaG_FD_108704 | JGI IMG/M metagenome (GOLD analysis project Ga0163109, IMG submission 108704) | Marine microbial communities from the Costa Rica Dome - CRUD Field 142mm St13 metaG | ecosystem: Environmental > Aquatic > Marine > Oceanic > Photic zone | place: Costa Rica: the Eastern...
CAGAGGAGTTAATTCAAAAATTAGAGGAGGTGAAGTCGCACACACAGGAATCATCCCATTCCTAAAAAAGTTTGAAGCAACTGTTCGCTGTTGCACACAAAATGGTGTACGTGGCGGTTCAGCGACTACACATTTTCCTTTTTGGCATCAAGAGATTGAAGATATTCTTGTACTTAAAAATAACAAAGGCACAGAAGATAATCGTGTAAGAAAATTAGATTATTCTATTCAGTTGAATAAAACAATGTACGAAAGACTTTTATCTGGTGGCGACATAACTCTTTTCTCGCCAAATGATGTGCCAGGATTATACGATGCATACTTTGGAGATCCAGACAAGTTTACAGAACTTTATGAATCATATGAAAGAAAAACTTCTATCAAGAAAAAAGTTATGCCAGCAATGGAATTATTTTCTGCTCTTATAAAGGAACGTGCTGAAACAGGACGTATCTACATAATGAATGTTGATCATTGTAATACACATAGTTCATTTAAGGATACAGTATACATGAGCAATCTATGTCAAGAAATTACATTACCTACAAAACCACTCCAACATATTGATGACGAGCAAGGAGAAATTGCACTTTGTATCCTATCTGCAATTAACGTTGGTGTAATAAAATCATTAGACGATTTAGAAGAACTTTGTGATTTAGCTGTCAGAGCATTAGAAGAAATAATTGATTATCAAAGATATCCTATTAAGGCGGCTGAAATATCTACAAAGGCAAGAAGGTCTTTAGGTATCGGATATATTGGACTAGCACATTATTTGGCAAAAAACAAAGTGTCTTATAATAGTAAAAAGGCTTGGAAACTTGTACATGATTTGTCAGAAGCATTTCAATACTACTTGCTTAAAGCATCAAATGAATTAGCACAAGAACGAGGAGCATGTGAGTATTTCAATAGAACTAAATATGCAGACGGCATCTTACCTATTGATACATATAAGAAAGATGTTGATGAATTAGTGGAGAATAAACTTAAATATGATTGGTCTTCTTTACGCAAGGACATTAAACAACACGGTTTACGGCACAGCACATTGTCCGCACAAATGCCTTCGGAGAGCAGTTCCGTTGTGTCGAACGCAACAAACGGAATTGAGCCACCTAGAGGATACTTGTCCGTTAAAAAGTCGAAGAAAGGGCCTCTTAAGCAGATTGTTCCACAATATTACTCCTTAAGAAATGATTATACATTGCTTTGGGAAATGACAAGCAACGAAGGATACATAAACATAGTTGCTGTTATGCAGAAATTCTTTGATCAAGCTATCAGTGGTAACTGGTCATACAATCCAACACAGTATGAAAATAACGAAGTACCAATGAGTGTAATGATAAAAGATTTATTAACAACATATAAACTAGGATGGAAAACGTCATACTATCAAAATACATATGATTTTAAAACTGATCCTAGTGAATTACAAGAAGAAGAAAACAAGCCAATTGAGAGGGCAGAGTTTTCCGGCACAGACGAGGAGTACGAAGAATATTGTGAAGCCTGTGCAATATAGGTTGACAACAATGTTTGATCAGTGTACACTTAACATACAGTAAAAGGAAGAAAGATGGCAAAAACAGTTTTTAATAAAGATAAGGTCGATTTCACCAAACAGAACATGTTCTTTGGTGCAGATCAAAACACACAAAGATATGACGTATTTAAATTTCCAGTGTTTGATAAATTAAATCAAACAATGCTTGGGTATTTTTGGAGACCAGAAGAAGTAAGTTTACAAAAAGATAGAGCAGATTATGCTAACTTTCGTCCTGAACAAAAACATATTTTCACTGCGAATTTAAAATATCAGACACTGTTAGATTCGGTGCAGGGAAGAGGACCTTGTCTTGCTTTCTTGCCTCATGTGTCTCTTCCTGAACTAGAAGGTTGTATTGTTACGTGGGACTTTTTTGAAACAATACATTCACGTTCATATACACATATTATGAAAAATGTATATGCAGATCCAAGTGAAGTATTTGATACTATTCTTGATGACGAAAAAATACTTGAACGTGCTGTATCAGTAACAAAACATTATGATGCTTTTACTGAAGCGGCAGACAAATTGATCCATTTAAAAGAAGGTACAATGACAGACGTCAAAAAGAAATTATTTCTTGCAATGATGACTGTAAACATTCTTGAAGGACTTAGATTCTACGTATCATTTGCCTGTACATTCGGCTTTGGCGAACTAAAGCTAATGGAAGGCAGTGCTAAGATTATTTCACTTATAGCTAGAGATGAAGCACAACACCTAGCTCTTTCAACACATGTTCTTAAATTATGGTTGCAGGGTAAAGATGATCCTCAAATGGCAAAGATTGCTAAGTCATGTGATAAAGAAGTTTACGAACTATGGAAATCATGTGTTGAAGAAGAAAAGGCTTGGGCAGAATACTTGTTTAAAGATGGATCAATGATTGGATTGAATGCACAGTTACTACACCAATACGTTGAATATATTGCTAATCGTAGACTTAAAGCACTAGGATATGATGCTATATTTGATCAGCCTGTGAATACAAATCCACTTCCGTGGACACAACATTGGCTATCTAGTTCTGGGTTACAAGTAGCACCACAAGAAACTGAAGTAGAGTCTTACATCGTCGGGGGCATTAAACAAGATGTGACTAAAGATGTATTGAAAGGATTTAGTTTATGATAGAAGTCCAGGACAATCTATTTCCTGAGGAACTTTTAACACGCACTTTTAATTATTTTGAATCTTATAATGACTGGGAAGAACTTCCTGATAGTCCCGAAGATGAAAATCTATTTACACTAGGCAAGCCATTTGAAAGAAACTTTGAACCAATTGCTTATGAATTTATAGAGCTACTAGATCAAAAAGAGTTTAAAAGATGCATCTATAATTGTTTTCGTCCTGGCGATTGTCCGCAGCCACATGTGGATAGTAGTTCTTGGAACGGGCATACATATATGATATACCTGAGTCCAAACTGGGACGTAACAATGGGTGGCGAGACTATTTTTATAGAGGGCCAAGAAATTTTCCGCACAGTTGTTCCTATTTTTGGAAGACTGGTAAAATTTAAATCGGAAATACCTCATGCGGCAAGACCACCGCTTAGAGGGAAAAGATATAGTTTAGTGTTTCAAACGCATCCGATAGGACTTGAAACATTGGGCCAAATTGGTTTTTGAAAGGATAGTAAATGAGCGTTGAGATATGGGGTAAGCCTGCCTGTCCATCTTGTATGAAAGCAAAAGCATTGTGCGAATCAAGAGGATTTAGTTTTACCTACAAAGAACTTGGAAAAGATTTTGATAGAGATGAAGTTTTCGAAAACTTCCCTGGTGCTAGAACATTTCCACAAATCAAAGTACACACACATGTCGTAGGTGGCTATGAACAGTTTGTGAAATACATTGAAGACACCGGATACAATGGAACAGGACACGGATAATGTTAGTTGAAGGTCCTTACAAAGAAAATGATACTATTTCTATCAAAATTACTTCAGGTGAAGAAATAGTAGGCAGATTAGTTGAAGAAACATCTGTGTACGTTAAACTAAGAAAACCTATGATGGTTGTAATGGCAGGACAAGGTATTGGACTTGCTCCTTATATGTTCACTAGCGGTAGTGAAGATATGCGTTTTAATAACAATTTAATTGTTACTAAAGCAAAAACCATCGAAGATATTAATAAAAAATATCTAGAAACAACCACAGGTTTAAAACTTAATTAAAAGGAGATAAATATGAGTATACATGAACAAATCGTTCAAGCGTTTAATAATTACGTAGCTGAACAAGAATCTTTTGAAACAAAAGGTGTAAAAGCTGCGGCGGCCCGTGCAAGAAAAGCATTAGGCGACCTTGGTAAACTTACAAAGGAAAGACGTAAGGAAATCCAAGAGAAGAAAAATAATATGTGATCAGATATGGCTATGCAAGGTGGTCAAACCTTCAAAGACGAAAAGCCAAATAAAAAATATAAACCATATAAAGGAATCGGTCGACTATATCACGGTCGGCCGGTTGTCTTTTATGCGACTGACGATCCAGAATTTCAAATGTGGATACACAAACGAAAAGAAAGAATCCGATTGGGTGTCATTTCTTTATTCTGGATATCCTTTGCATATATTGTGGGAGATATTTTTTATTTGCAAGTATATAAAGAAATGGTTGACAAAGCCGTTCGTTATATGCTATAAATATAGTACGATGTTGAAGCAATTCGAAAGGTGAACTGGACCCGGGGGCGGTACCCGGCAGCTCCACCATAAGGACATTGAATGGAAGTTATATGGCACATTCTACTTACTGTTTGTTTAGGCTCGACCTGCCTAGAACAAGATGTACAATGGTTTAAATCTGAAGTAGAATGTAATCAAATGTTGAAAGTGTATGCAAGTATGCCAGCAGATGGTGACTGGGATACAGTTGAATATATTTGTAAGCCAGTTGGGTCAATGTCTTTATGATGGGGCTGAAATAGGATCGACAGGCGGTGATTAGGAAAGTGGAGTCGTCCGGCGCAAGCTCGGTTAACGCAAGAAAAACTATAAATGCAAACGATAACTTTGCACCTGAAGCGTTCACTTCTTTGGACATGTCCATGGATCGTGAACTTATCGCAGCCTAGGTTGTGAGCTTCGCGGTATGGTACCACCGGGCAACAGAACGGGCCACTTTTTATCTTACTAATAGGAGACATATATGTTAGAAAAACTATTTGGATTGTCAGCAGCTAAGACGACTGTGAAAACAGAAGTCATGGCAGGGTTGGCAACCTTTCTTACAATGGCTTATATTACTGTAGTGAATCCAGCTATTCTTTCAACTGAAGGAAGTGGTATGGGTTTTGGTGCTGTATTTACAGCAACTATTATCGCGGCAGTGATCGGTACATTGATTATGGGGCTATGGGCCAACTGGCCAGTAGCACTTGCACCAGGTATGGGACTAAATGCGTTCTTTACATTTGGTGTTATCTTTGGTATGGGATATACCTATCAACAAGCACTAGCGGCTGTGTTTGTAGCAGGTCTAGTGTTTATTGCTTTAAGCGTAACACCAGCACGTAAATATATCATTAATAGTATTCCAAGAAGTATGAAACTTGGTGTAGGCGCAGGTATTGGCTTGTTTCTTGCTATTATTGGTCTTAAGAATGCAGGCGTGGTTGTAGATAACCCAGCAACATTAGTTGGCTTAGGTGATGTTACAAGCTGGCCGGTATTACTTACAGGCTTAGGTTTTATTATCATGGCAATCTTAGATAAACGTAAAGTACCAGGTGCAATTATCCTCGGTATTCTTGCTGTTTCTATTATTGCATGGGTAACAGGTATTTCAGATCTCAACGGATTAGCTGGTGCTATTCCAAATCCAGAACATGCTTTTAGCATGGATTTTAGTATGATTGCTACTGCTGGATTTATAGGAACTGCATTTGCATTCTTGTTTGTTGACTTTTTTGATACGGCAGGCACACTTACAAGTGTTGCAAACCTTACCGGCAAAGTAAACAAAAAAGGTGAAGTTGAGCAAATTGATCGTGCATTATTAGCAGATTCGGTTGCAACAACCGCAGGTGCATTGGTTGGTACATCTAATACTACATCATATATTGAAAGTGGTGCTGGTATTAAAGAAGGTGGAAAAACAGGTTTAACCGCAGTAGTTGTTGCAGGTTTATTTGCACTATGTTTATTCTTTGCACCATTGGCGCAAAGCATTCCAGCTTTTGCAACTGCACCAGCACTAATTTTTATTGCTACATATTTCTTACGCAACATTGCAGATATCGACTGGGATGATGTAACTGAATATGCTCCAGCAGTATTAGCGGCTGTTTTAATGCCTTTGACATTTAGTATTGCTCATGGTATTGCACTTGGTTTTATTGCTTACGCAGTAATTAAAGCCCTAAGTGGAAAACATGCAGAACTAAACGCAGGCAGTTTAGCTATTGCCGCAATCAGCGTCATTTACTTTATCGCTGTATAAAACATTCCTAACCGGCCTTATTCTTTAGGGCCGGTTTTTCTTTCCCCGATAAATACATTATGCAAGTTATAGATTTACTTTCCGAACGAAAAGATGATACGACCTCACTAGGCAACTCTATTATAGCCATTCTTAAAAAGACACCAAGTGTTAAAAAACCATTAGAACAATTTAAGAACGATCCAAACAAGTTTCACTCTACTGCTAGAAGTAGATTTAGAACTTGGGCTACAAGGTCAGGACTAAGCTATGTTCAAACAAATGTTATGTCAAGAGGTAGGGGCGGAACAAAACGTATTGCAATGTATTCTTTTATTGCTATGATGCAAAAAGAATGCGGAGTGCCAGTTACAGGCATACTGGATACACAAAGTATGCGAGCTTTTATTAACAATGCAGGCAAATTTACTGATACCTATATTAGTGGTAGAGTTGAGTCAGCTATTGCAAGTAATTCTGTAAAAGTTCCTAGAGGTTGCATTGATGTTGTACAGGCTATTGAGAATCCTGGTAACAACTGGGGTAGCACTTATGCTACATATCATGATAGAAATGGAAAATTAGACTTTGGTATTGGTCCTGGACAAGTCGAACCAGCAACTTATTCCGAAACAGGAGGAAGTTTCAATTTTGGCGATTTAGACTCTATTGCATCTATAGATAAACTGACTGGCATTATGCTTGAAGCAATAAATCTAAAAATGAAATATGCAGATAGACTTGCTAAGAAGGATAGCAGAGAAATTACAACATTAGAAGATTTTGCTAGAGCATGGAACTATAAAAACTATGGCAAAGCACAAGGTGTTTACGGCGACAACATTCCTATGCGTAATACTCCTTCAACTAAACCAAAATCAAAACCTAAAGATGTTGACTCCACTTTACCAAAAGTGCCAAAAAATGCAATTGATAAAGCTATTGATAAAGCACTTGCTCCTGAGCCAGAAACACCAAAAAACACAGATATCCAAAAAAGTGAACCAGGTTATATAGATAAACTCAAAACAGGTTTTGGTAACATTCTTCGTGGATATTTAGACTCCGACGGTTGACTTTTTCTTTAACTTATAGTATAGTGTAACTATGAGTAAAATATTTTTAGTAATATCTTTCGTAAGCATGTTTAGTGATGTAGGTCAAACTTTCGTCACTGACAGAACTTTTGATTCTTTTGATGAATGTTCTGTACATGAAGTATATATTGATCACACAGATTTCCATTTTGGTTTAATGTGTGTGGATGAATTTGAACTACAAAACATGTTAGAATGGAATGAAACTAATCGTTATCCTGAAGAAGATCTAGTTCTACCAAACTAGGTTGACTTTTCTATTAATTTTGTTATAATCAATTAAACTTTGATAGGAGTAGAACTATGACTATGCATCTTGCACGTGGATTAACCACCCTTAACACAAAAAAGCCTAAAAAGAAAAAGATGACTTTAGAACGTATTGCGAAGTATCAGGCAGATTTAAAGAAACATAATAAAGAAATGAGACGTATTGGAGCTCATAATTTACAAATGGACTTAGAACAATATATTGCGTATTGTCACGGTGAACACAAACCCAGAACAAAGTCAGCACCTAAGGCAGACTGGTTACATGAAGGTGGCACAGTTTGGGAAAGACCACAAACTGATGCTCCTAGTTTGATGAGCAAAGATAGTTTTGCGCCTTGCACGAAAAAAGAAACTGTACAATACACAGGTAAAAGAAAGCTGGTCGGTATTGCTACAATGCATAAGTCAAACATGGTTCCTATTTTTGCAGATGAAGATGATAAAAATGGATCTAAACAGGCAACAGAAATTGCAACTATGAGGAGAGGATAATGTTTCAAACTAAAGAACAAGCTACCGAATGGGCACTTGATCAATTAAAAAAATATGGAATCAAGCAACCACAGGAATATACAGTTGAAGAACTGACTGTATTGAATCCAACTGTTCCTACACAGTTTATAAAAGATAGTGTCAGGAAAAATAAGGAAGAAACTAATGTTAGTGTTTAAAGATTTTTTGACCACTTGTAAATACTACATGAGGTACATGTTAAAGTTTGCCTTAGCAATATTATATACCTTTTGGTTTGTACCAATAAGTTATGCACAAGCGGTGACGCTTCCAAATGTTGTTGAGGGTGAATTATATACTGAGCTTTCCCATCCTGAGCTTTACTGCTTGGCAAAGAATATCTATTTCGAAGCTAAGTCAGAGCCTATAGCAGGACAGTACGCCGTCGCCGATGTTGTGCTTAACAGAGTAAAAGACAGCAGGTTTCCAAACACAATTTGTGAAGTAGTTTATGAAGGTCCTTTGAGAGAAAGTTGGCAAACAAAGAAACAGACTGACTTAGATGATTCGTTAAGAGTTTATCATCCAATCAGAGACCGTTGTCAATTTTCTTGGTGGTGTGACGGCAAGTCAGATAATATCAAAGACGGAGACGCTTGGCGTAAAGCACAAGAGATAGCTTACAGATTAGTAAACGATTATAAACATCGTGGCTTAACAGAAGGAGCAACACATTATCATGCTACCTACGTTAATCCAAAGTGGGCACCTACACTTGACCTTGTAGGTAGAATAGGAACACATATTTTTTATAGATGGCCATAAAATTAAAACACATTACGTTATATATATTATTATGGGTGTTGACAACTGCAAGTGCATTCTATATAGGAACCTATTATCCTAACAAAAAAACAATTAGAAATATTGAAGATAAAATAACTGTAGATATACAAAATGATTATGCTAGGCATAAGTTGTTTGAACCAGAGATGATTTATAACGATAATGTGTCTTTTGCTCATGCAGTAAATGAATGTATTAATTTTGCAAACTTGACTACACCAATCGAAAAAAGAATTGATCGTGATATTATAATTGCAATGGCAATTATTGAATCTGCTTATGGTACAAGTAGATTTGCAGTCAAAGGAAATAACTTGTTCGGCATAAGAACATGGGATAAAAATATTGCACAAATGAAACCAAAAGAAAATCCTAACGCAGAATGGGGTGTAAAAACTTATATTACAAAGTGTAAGTCAGTAATTGATATGATATCTATTCTAAATAGATTGCAAGTATACGAAGAATTCAGAAAAGAACGTGAAAGACAAAGAGAAAGCGAAATCAATAATATTGATTTAATGATTAACCATCTAAGTGCTTGGAGTACCAATCCTGCCTATACTGCATTGGTCAAACAAAAAGCCAAAGAATCTTACCAAATATTTTCCTCAAATTAATTTTACCAAAAAACATTGACTTTAGTATTGTGCTATGCTATAGTGTATACAATACTAACGAAAAAGGCTTTTAAGGAGGCACTAATGAAGAAAGTAGTAACAGTCGCGGCAGTAATTATGCTGGCAACGGCAGTTCAGGCAAATGACAACCCAATTATTGATACTGTTGACAATGCAAAAGATTTTGCAGTGAACAATCAAGTATCTCAGTTTGTGGTCCAGGAGTATAATGATATTTTGGATTTCCAAGCTGAAAGTTGGCAACAAGGCAAAGACCAATTAGGTCGTAACAAAGAACAGATAGTGAGCATTTTTTCTAATGTGAAAGATGCATTTAAACACTATTTTGTTAAAGATAGCAAATAGGAGGCTGTAATGAAAGGCTTATTTAAAATCGCTACAATCGGTACTATGGTTGCAATGCTAGGTGCATGTAGCACAATGAAAGAAATTGAAATCCGTGAAACAAAAGCACACCCTTCTTGGTATGAAGATTGTGAACAAATTGGTTCAGAAGGATATCTATTTTGGAAAACAGATTATGCTTACTCATGTGGTATGGGTGAGAGTAAGTTCGAACAAGCATCTGAGTCTCAGGCATATGCATTTGCAGTTAAAGGATATGCTGAAAGAATCAATGGTGTAGTTAATTCTAATACTACAGTTGACATCAAAGGTAACAATGGTGTTGAAGGTCGTGTTACTAGAACTATTGTAGAACATTCTACTAAAGACACTTCAATTCGTGAGCATGTAGAAGTAAAAAGATATGCTTATGAATTAGGCTCTACTGGCAGGGTTCATACTTATGTAAGAATTAAGATGCCATTAGATATTTTTAACGCACTTGTTCAAGAGGCAAAAGATGACAAGAACTTGGCTGCTATTGCTCAGTCTAACAACGGTTAGTCTACTTACAGCCTGTGCAGGCAAACAGATAGACACTGTTGATGTTGGACCTCAGTATTGTTATACAGACGAAAACATCGAAATAGAAAACGGAACAACAGTCAGTAGTCGTAAGAGTATTGACTGTACGGACAAACCAAGAGTTGAACACTTTGTGAAAAGCACAGGTATGGCTCAAGATTGTACACCTTATGAAGATAGGGTAAACATTAACGGAAGGACTGCTTATGTTAAAGGATTTATTTGTGGGTTTCCAACGGCTGATGGAAGTATCAATTACGAGGCTGTTGACGCTCGGTATACTTATTAGCTTAACTGCTTGTGCATCGCACCAACCGTATTACGGCGAACAATCAACTGCTGATAGAACTAACACAGGCAATAGTTTTTATGGCTTGCTTTATAATTGGGGAGAAGCTCATGCATATACTATCCCTAAAGAAGACAGAAGTCGACACCAACGTTGTGTGTTTTTTACGCTAGATAAAGCAGATCCAGGACAAACTTGTTCTTGGCATGGTCCTGATAGCGGTGCAAATGGTATTGTAAAACTAATTGGAAGATATCCGCAAGGTGGTAAGGTTTGTCACATTTTATTTACAAACTTAACTTATCGCAATAAAACAAAACAATTTAAAGATGTAGCATGTTATAGCCCTGTTAGGGATAAATGGACATTTATCTCAAAGACGTAATGCAGGTAAATACTACATGTTCTTAGCAATTTTAACTTTAATAACTGCATTATCAATAAGTGCAGTAGCAATTTATTACTCAGTCGCCGGTCTGGTTGCTATATTTGCCGCGGCGGCTGTTCCCATTATGATAATGGGAGGTACCCTTGAAATAGGAAAACTAGTTACAGCAGTGTGGCTACACCGATATTGGTCGAAAGCTACATGGTGGTTGAAAACTTACCTAAGTATTGCAGTCGTAATCTTAATGGTTATTACTTCAATGGGTATCTTTGGTTTCCTATCTAAAGCACATATCGAACAAACATCTGCCAGTATTGAATCTACAGAAAAAATTGAACGTTTAGACACTGATATCAAACGGCAAGAGGGAATAATTGCTAAAGCTGAACGTAAAATAGAAGATGCTGAAAATCAAGGTGCAAACAAAAACGATACAATACAAGATCAAATTGATAGAGAACAAGACAGAATTGATACTGCTTACACAAGAATACAACCACTTGTTGCTGAACAACAGAAGATAATACAACAAGAAACAGAAAGAAAAGATAAAAAATTAGAACCTTATCTAGCACAAATTAGTAGTATAGATGAAGATTTACAGACACTGTCTGATTTATTGAATAGGCGTGACAGTGAAAGCATAAGACGTTTACAAAGTATTGTAGGCACAAGAGTAGACGGAACTTATGGTACACGAACTGCAAAACAAGTAGAAAATTATAGAGAAGGATTGATTGCAAAAAGAGAAAGTATACTTGCAACGATTACAAAATTAGAAGAAAAAGAATCTCCCATTATTAAATCTGCTAATGCTGAGATTAAAAGACTAAGAGATATTGCAGAACAAGAAATTGCAGATTCAAATAAAGTTATCAACAAATTACGTAGTGAAATAGGAAGTGTTGTTCCTGATAACAACACAGATTTGATTGAAGAAAACCTACTAAAAATTAAAAAAGCCAACACAGAAATTGATACACTTACAGAAGAGAAATATAAACTTGAAGCTGAATACAGAGCTTTAGAAGCCGAAGTAGGACCTATAAAATATATAGCAGAATTCATTTATGGAGAAGAAGCTGATAGAGATTTATTAGAAGAAGCAGTAAGATGGGTAATCATTATTCTTATTGTTGTATTCGATCCGTTAGCAGTTTTATTGCTTATTGCGAGCCAATACACATTTGAATTTGTAAGACCAAATAAAAAAGATCAGTGGCGTGAATACGAAGAAAAAAGAGCGGCAATGATTATAGCAAATCGAGGACCAAAAGATGATACACCACCTAGTGACGATCCAAATCCAGAACCTGACGATGATAGACCAGATGATGGGGACAAACCTGACTCAGATGTTCAAACGGACGATGTGGATGACAATGAACGAAATGGAGAAGCCGGTGATGAAGCAAGTGTTGATTCAAGGGAGACAGTGGAGGAAACTGAAAGAACAGTTTCTGACCCTAAATTAATTCCTGCAGAACCTGATGAAGTCGAAAAAAAAGACGAATCGTCGGAAGAATCAAACGCAGATCTTGAACAATGGAATAAATGGGTAGAGGCAGCCGAAGCTGAAGTAGCCAAAGAAGCCGAAGCAAAAGGAATGCTATTCGGTGAAGATAATTTAAAAAAAGCTGAAATAAAAGATAGAGCTAATCTTGTTAAAGAATATGCACAAGATGAAGATTGGACAAAAGCAAGAGAAGAATGGCAAGAACAAAACCCAAATGAAGATCCTAACACTTATAGACAAGCATTTATTTCAGGACGCATACATAAACTACCCTGGGAAGAATTATTAGACCCAAAAAAAAAGAGAGCTTACATAACCAAAGTCCAGGACAAACAAATCAGAATCAAAACAGATTGAAGCCTGATCTTACAGAAGTAATTTACCCGCAAGGATATATACAAAATGAAGAGCAAAATTCTTCATCTATATGGCAACGAATAAAGAATGAGCAAAATTAACTTAATTACTCCTCCAGATATATTACACAACAAAAATAGGAGTATCCTATCTGTGTGTTTAGATGATCAGCATAGGCAAGAATTGCAAAACATTTTAGCAGAGATTGAGGACAATATTAACGTTTACATATATTCTTATGAAGATGTGCAACATGCAGATTGGCTTTTAAATTTACATAAAATTTGTGATGTGGTTTTGGTAAATTTAGACAATTTACAGCCAGAAATTCGGACTATTATGAGCTACTTAATTAGTTTTGATAACACTTACTGGTTGACAAAAGGCGAGAACTTAATGTATAATAAGATAAGCTCGAATAGAATATATAATATTGAACAAATAAAACAAAGAATAGGAGGTTAATTTGGGATATAACAAAAATTGGAGACCAAGAGAAAGATACAGTGATGATAAAGTTACTGGTAGTGGTATCTCCGTAGTTGTTAGAAATAATGACTTTAATGGTGCTTTGAGAAAATTTAAAAAGAAAGTTCAAGAAGCAGGAATAATTCAAGAAGTGCGTAGAAGACAAGAATACGTAAAACCAAGCGAAATAAAAAGGAAAGCAAAAGCGGCAGGCAAAGCAAGATGGCTTAAGAAACAAGCCAAAGAAAAATTTGATAGAGGCTACTAAGATGGCAATGCATTCCGAATTGTGGTTCCCAAGTGTAATATGGTCAAGTGTTGTTCATGTTGTAGATAACATAGAATTTAAAAAATGGGCGTATGACAGAAAAAATAATGATGTAGGAAGAGTCATTAGTAACTTTGGTGGTTATCAAAGCTCGGATATCCTACCTAGACAATCAACTCTTATAGATACTTTAGTTGGACATTTAAACACAGAAATAGACAACTGTGCAAGACAGGTAGGTTTAGGTCCAATGTCAATAATGAACATATGGTTAAACATAAATCCTCCAGGTGCATACAATCAATTACATAATCATGTTGGAGCAACCTTTAGTGGAGTATATTATATCCACGGTGAAGAAAATCAAGGTAACATACAATTTGAAAGGAATGATGGTGCAGAATATCATCTTCCGGATATTCCAGATCAAGTGACATATTATACATCATCAAGAGCAACATATAAAGCTAAGACAGGAGCTCTGTATATCTTTCCTGGATGGCTTAGACACAGTGTACAAGGTAATCAAAGTAACACTGATAGAATTAGTGTAAGTTTTAATTATGGTCCTGATGTAAGAAATTGGATAGGTATTAACAAAGAAGACGGAGACGTAAAGTAATGCGAATTGAAGAAGATGTCAAATTAGACTATAAGGACGTTCTTATTCGTCCGAAACGTTCAACATTAGGTAGTAGAAAAGAAGTAGACTTAGAAAGAGGATTTTCATTCCGTAACTATAAACCTTCAGAAATGACAATGGAGGATATACGTCCAGACTACAGAAATTGGAGAGGCATTCCATTAATGGCAAGCAATATGGACGGAGTAGGAACATTTGAAATGGCAAATGTTCTCGCTGAACAGAAAATTATGACTTGTCTAGTTAAAACTTATACAGTGGCACAACTTGTAAATTATTTTGAGACAGGTGGAGTCACACCCGAAAGAACAAATTATGTTGCAATGAGTATTGGAATTACAGATGCTGATCATGATAAGTTCCGAAAAGTTTACGAACAGACTGATACACAATTAAAATATGTGTGTATTGATGTAGCAAACGGTTATTCAGAAAGATTTGCGGCTTTTGTAAAAGAGTTTAGAAATTTATATCCGCATGTCGTTATTATTGCAGGAAATGTAGTAACAGGTGAAATGACAGAAGAGTTGTTGTTGAATGGAGCAGATATTGTCAAAGTGGGTATTGGCCCTGGTAGTGTTTGCACTACTAGAATACAGACTGGTGTTGGATATCCGCAGTTGTCCGCAGTCATAGAATGTGCAGATGCGGCACATGGCCTTGGTGGACATGTTATAGCTGATGGTGGTTGTACTTGTCCTGGAGACATTGCGAAAGCATTTGCTGGCGGTGCTGATTATGTAATGCTAGGAGGTATGTTAGCAGGACATGATGAAGGTGGCGGAGAAGTAGTAACAAAATATTACAAAACTGGTGAATGGGTCAAAGAAGAACAACAAGCCGCACAAGGTGGCCCTATTAGCGTCAGTTGGAAAGATAAAATAGATAGGAAACAATTCGTGCAGTTTTACGGCATGAGCAGTAAAGCCGCAAACGACAAACATTTCGGTGGTCTTAAGGAATATAGGGCTTCGGAAGGCAGGGATGTGCTGGTACCTTACAGAGGATCTGTGATGCATAGCATACAAGAAATACTCGGAGGTATCCGCTCTACCTGCACTTATGCAGGAGCACAAAGGCTAAAACATTTAATGAGATGCACTACATTTGTTAGATGTACAAAACAGTTCAATGATGTGTATGCATGAGTGGACAACGTAGGTTTTTAAAAATGTGGGCAAGAACAGTAGGTATGCCTATCGGTTTAAATGATGAAGATAAACCAGAATTCTTGCCTATTCCACAAGAAGATGTAAAAAGAGCTCTTGCTTTTAGAACATTTTGGATAGTATTACATATAGTTACTTGTTGTGCAATTATAGCAGGAAATGGTAGAACACTTGGTTTTTGGTAATCATTTTCTTGACAAATTAATGAAAAGATTGTATAAATATATATGTAATTTAGGAAAGAGTCCTATTTTACTAGAGTGCCCAAAAGGGGCTCTAAAATTAATCTTGCTTATTAAAGGAGAAAACAAATGACAAGAATAACAACTCTAGACTTACCCTCAATACATAGACACTTTGTAGGATTCGACAGAATGTTCGATGAAATGGACAGAATGTTTGAAAATTCTAAAAGTCAAGGGTATCCCCCATACAACATTGCTAAACTAAATGACAATGAGTTTATGATCTCATTGGCAGTAGCCGGCTTTGGTATGGACAACTTGGCAATCGAAAAGGATAAAGATGTCCTTAAGATTGTAGGAACAGCACCTAAAGGAGACGACGAAGTCAATTACCTACATAGAGGCATTGGCGGACGTAATTTCCGTAGAGAGTTTACATTAGCTGAACATGTAGATGTTCACAATGCTGAACTAAAAAATGGAATGTTAAACATTCACTTGAAACGTGAAGTTCCAGAAGAGTTGCAACCTAAAAAAATTAAGATCAATGAAGGTCTTACAATTGAAGGGTCTGCAACAGACAAGTAAACGTCTAGGGGGAGCGTAATTGCTCCCCCGCATAAGGAAATATTATGACAATAGCAACAGATACAGAAATTAAGTTAGACGAAAAGATAGAAAAAACTATCGATGAACCAGGAAAGTATCACGTAATTTTTCTTAACGATGATTCAACTCCTATGGAGTTTGTTATAGAGATGTTAACTCATGTTTTCAAACACTCTAAAGAAACTGCTGAAAAAATTATGTTAGAAATACACAACAATGGTAGTGGTATTGCTGGCACTTTTAATTTTGAAATAGCAGAACAAAAAGCAAACGAAACCATATCATATGCTCGAGGAAATGGCTTTCCACTAAATATCAAGATAGAGAAAGCATAACAATATGAGCAACTTAAAACAACTAACGTGGGAACATCACAAAAACGCAGAAAGACAATCGTTTGTAAAAGTCTTAATGAGTGGTAAAATTAATCCTAAATTTTATGCCACTTACCTTTGGAATCAACATAAAAAATATGACATACTAGAAGCCATGGCATTTGCCCAAGGATGTTTAGATGGACTTGTTGATATAAAAAGAAAAATGAAAATAGAACAAGACTTTGTTGAACTGTGGAAAGATGATGAAATGCCTATGTTGGTAGAAAGCACACACGAATACATGAGACATATGAAAACAATAATGACTGATCCAGATAAACTTATGGCTCATGTCTACGTTTTACATATGGGTGATCTAAGTGGCGGACAAATGATTAAAAAGAAAGTGCCTGGCGAAGGTCGTATGTATACTTTTGATACAGACAAAGCTGAATTGAAAGAAGCTATCAGGGCAAAGACAAATGATAGCATGGCAGATGAAGCAAAGTGGGTGTTTGATTCTGCAACCAAGTTGTTCCAAGAATTAATGGAGATTGATATTGAGCATTATATGGAACAAGCTGATTGATTGTAAAGATCAAATTATAGACATATTCAACGAACAAGCAACTGAAATTGACGAACCTGGATTAGATTATTTTAACCGTCCTGACAGTGGATGGATAAACAGAGTGTGGGCTAATGATTATGTCCGTAGGGCTCACATAGATGTAGTCGATGCTCGAGATTCTAAAGGCTTATGGATGATGCATGTTTGCATTTTTCCAACACTAGACAATCCTGCACCTATATATGGCTTCGATGTAATAGCAGGTAAAAACAAGATGACAGGCGCATTCCATGACTTTTCACCAAGTGCTGATCCAGATCACGATATGATACAAGGTTACTATGAAAGTGTTGAACACTTTGTACCTGAAAAGCAACGTGAGCTTCCTGAATGGGCTAGAAACATTTTTACAGGCAAAATGCTTGCCGCTGGCAATGTTAAAACAGACGAAGAAGCAACAGAAATTATACGTATAGCACTAAGCAATCTACATGCATACTTTGCCGAAGTAGGTGCTACAAAAGGCTACGGTGATCAAGATTTAGTAGCGGCGTCACAAAACTATTACTGCCATAATCAGCAACAAAACCCACACACAGCTAACGTAATGAAGTCTCTAGGCTTACCAGAAGAAGATGTAGATCGCTTCTGCACAGATATGTTGTTTCCTAAACTTGCATAAATACATTGTAAGGAATAAACATGCGTTATCATCAATTTAAAATAAACGAATACACAGATCTAGAAACAGAAAAACAAACTATTATTAAAACAATTAGTGGTTTAGATGCTTCTAATGAAGAAGAGGCGGCTATTTTAGATAGGATTTATAAGATACTTAATTCTGATAGAATCAGCACAACTATAGATAATGCTTTTAGTAAGCCTATTGCTGATGAAAGTCTAAGTGATAATGCAAAAAAACAAATTATAAGAGATGTCACAGAGATACTAGGAACACTTTCTGTAGATTACAAAAGGATGAATCAGTTCTTAGACAAAATGGAACAAGGTGGTGTCATCAATACAACTGCGTTAGGCAAACCTGTAAGTAGTTTTGAATCTGTATTTGATAATGATGTAGTTGCACAAATGGCTTTCTTAAAACTTGCTAACTATGGTTCAGGTAAAAATCAAAAAGGTCCTGGAGAATATGCACTTGCTATGTTAAGTGATAAGATTTCATTACGTCCAGGCGGGGGTGATTTAGATGTTGAAGGACTAGGGCAAGTAGAACTTAAAGCCGCAGTTGGAGCAAGTGGTGGAAGACTAGGACATGGTGGATTAGCACAAAAAGATGCAAAAGCCGCTTTAGAAAAATATCACGATAATGTACCAGCACTAAAGCAACACTTTGAACAAGGTGCAAAAGGTATGAGTTTGAAAAACTTCCAAGTATATCTTGCATCAGGCTTACCGCCAAGAGACGAAGCAAATAAAAAATTAAGATACGAAATAGGTATGGATCTTTATGGTCCTATTTTTGGAGAGTTTGCAAAAGCAATGGCAACTGCTTTGACGCAAGACGATTACAATGTGCTAGAAGCAGAATTTTTAAAAGCTAACTATGCCTATTATCTAGATAAAGATTATTTTGATGTATTATTACTGTGTAGTTTTTCAGCAGGAAAATTTGCGGCAGTAAGAAATGCTGATGAACTAATTGCACTTAAACAAGCAGGGCATCTTTCTGCTCCTGCTCCTTCGGCAGTACCAACCAACGCAGGCATGCGTGAAGTGTTTTCTAAAGTTAGTTTGTCAAAAGCTAAAATATAAACTGCTAGTTTTATCCTATCCCAAAAAATCTTAAATACCTATAAGCAGAGCGTGAGGGCTTTAAATTTGATAGATCCAGTAACAGCCATCGCGGGGGCAACCGCGGCTTTCAATGCAATTAAATCAGGTTTCAGCGTAGGCAGAGACATAGAATCCATGGCGGGCGATTTAGGCCGCTGGATGAGTCACGTGTCAGATTTAAAGAAAGCAGAAGACATGAACAAGAAACCGCCTTTGTTCAAAAAACTATTCCAAGCAGGTTCAGTAGAAGAAGAAGCATTACAAATTTTCATGGCAAAGAAAAAAGCGGCTGATATGAGAGATCAACTGCGTCAAATTATTGTTGCAACTAGAGGACCAAGTGCTTGGGACGAACTGATAAAAACTGAAGGCGACATTCGTAAAAAACGTCAAGAAGCTATCTATGCACAACAAGAACGTAGACAGCAGGTATTAGAAATAGTAGGTATTGGTTTCTTAATGCTTGTCATTGCCGGCGCTTTAATTGGTTTTGCTTATCTTTATTCGTTACGTAATTAATCATGATGATACATGCCTTCATATTGATCGTATTAGTAGGTGCAGGCGAAGAAGCAAAACAAGAACCCAATCCCATGTATTTTAGAAGTATTGACGTCTGTCAATATTATGCAAAACGTGTGCCAAGGCAATACGGCAACTATGGATCTAAATACCTAGTGCCTCCTGAACATAGAATAACTGCATATTGCAAGCCTGTGTATGTAAAAGACGGTCCTTACATATACGATCACTAAATACTAGTGTGGTGTATAATTTTGGAAACCTTATCTTAGATTTAAATAATTCCGCTAGAGCAAAACTTTACAAAAACAAACAACTAGTTTTTATCGGCGACGGATATATAGCTTTGAAAATGTTTTTGAAAGATTCAGAATATCACCCAGACGTAATGGCAAAGTTTAAAAATCAATTAGAACAAAGAGAAAAATATAAATGGAAGGAGCCCAAGATAAATGGATCAGATGGATTACAGAATAATGGATCTTAAACAACGAGTAGTTGACATGAAACAGCGATTAGATAATAAGTCAGATAGTGCAGAGCCTGATCCCCTGCTTGCACCCTCCAAAACGTTGCCGATCCGCGATCTATTTCAAAGTGTTGCACAAGCCGCGACTTCAGATGATCAATATGCCAATGTGCTACATAATCGAGAACGCCAATTAAGAGAGCGAATTGAAATGGCAAGAAGTAAATTACCACTAGGAAAGTAAGTATTCCGTGTTCTGCATAATGTCTATGGGCATTGCTGATATACTTTATTTTATTGATATTGTTATGGAACGATTGTAGATACAAATCAGCAATAGCATGTTTAATCATGAGTAGGGCAAGCAAATGAATTTCCATAATATCTCCTAAAATATTTATTGACAAGTGGTATAATTGATGCTAGTATATATATAGTCAAATACAGTTATTTTTAAAATTTGAACTGTTAAATAAGACATAACCCATAAGGAAAAATAATGATTGAAGGTTTCAAAATACCATGCGTGACTTTTAAAATGAGAGTCCGAGATGAATCAATTGGTGGTCCTAACCCTTATCGTTGGGAGGATATAACCAGTGACTCACTGCTTAAAGGCAAAAGAGTAGTATTGTTCAGTCTACCAGGAGCGTTCACACCTACGTGTTCAACATATCAACTTCCTGGTTTTGAAGAAAACTACGATAAAATCCGTAATCAAGACATAGATGAAGTTTATTGTATTTCTGTAAATGATGCTTTTGTAATGAATGCTTGGGCAAAGCACCAAAACATACAAAACGTCAAAGTAATACCTGATGGTTCAGGAAACTTTACAAGATACATGGGGATGCTAATAGGAAAAAACCATTTAGGTTTTGGATTGCGTTCCTGGAGATATATGGCAGTTATCAATGATGGTGTTGTAGAAAAATGGTGGCAAGAACCTGGTATTAATAATGACGGTGACGATGATGATCCGTATGTAGAAACTACACCAGATAACTGTGTAGGCTATCTTTGCGATGTATGAAACATTTGATTGGACCCACCTAATTACTGAAGATGATAGGTCTTCTATTATAGAAGATATTAGATCTATCATCAATCAAGGCGATTATTATAAAAATGCTCCTAAATACCAAACTACAATGGAAGTATTTTCTATTAAAAAACCACACTGGTCAAAGTTACGTATGAGTTTTTATTGGAGTTGTTTTGCTTTTAATAAAGGTGAAGTGCCAATCAAACATATAAAAAGCTGGGGTGTAATGACCAGTAGCAAATGGGCCGAGGAAAGAGATAATCTTTGGCACCATCATGCTTGGTACGCAAACGCTACCTTGCCCAGATTAAGTGGAATTTTTTATCTTAAGGTACCTAGTGAAAACCTAGGAGATATAGAATGTGGCACAGAGTTTGCTCCTAAAGGTGTAGAGGATCCAGAAAGATTTTGGACACCTCCATTAATAGGACATTGGATAATATATCCAGCAGAATTATATCATAGACCAGGACTTTTAAAGAGTGAAGACGAAAGATTTGTTGTTGCCGCTGATTTAGGATGGGAAGTATAAATAATGGATAATATGGATAAGGTTACACAATATAAAGCTGAAGATATCTTTTTTGAAGATCCAAATGATCCTACTAAAAAGATAATGAAGATTCCAGATGAAATTTTGAAAAAGAAAGGCTGGAAAGAAGGAACAAAAGTAAAAGTGTCAGTAGGCGATCAAGGCACTGTAATAATTGAAGAAGTAAAGGATGAAACTAAGCAAGAATCCACTGATTAAATACATAGTACATTTGCGTATGTTATACGCAGATATAAGGGGTCATCATGGCAAAAGATGGAACTATGAGCCAGGAGATCACTATATGGGCCGGTCAAAAGATAGGAGAAAACATGTCAACAAAAGATGATCAAGGAAAATTAGAAGTATCAGTTCGTGTATTAGGAAACGAACTAGTGGCACTTAAAATGACTGTAGATGACTTTAAAATGAAGTGGTTAGTGCTAGGAGTCATAACAATCGTAGCTTTAGGTTGGGCAGCCGGCGAATTTGGGCCTGATTTAATAGGCATGTTTAATTAATTTACCAAAAAACTTGACTTTAACTCTATATTTGCTATAATAAGTATATATTAGCAAATAGGTGAGATTTATGAATATTCATGTTAAAGGCGGGTCAAAATCACAAAAAAAGCACATTAAAAGTATGGTTGAATTTTGTGTGGGCAAAATGATGCCTAGAATGAGTAATCTTGAATTTAATATACATATCAAAAATTTCGGCAAAGACGACAGTTGGGGATATTGTATCCCATCGGATTATGCTGATGCTATTAGACCAAGAGAATTTGATATAGAAATTAATAAACAGGCAAAACTACGTAGAATGCTTGAAACCCTAGCTCATGAAATGGTACATGCAAAACAATTTGCAAGAGGTGAACTGTACGAGAGCTCAAGAACAAACAAGCATAGATGGCAAGGCAGATGGTTATCAAAGGAACCAGGATATTGGGATCAACCATGGGAAATAGAAGCACACGGTAGAGAGTGTGGTCTTTTTATTCAATGGGCACAGGCAAATAAATTAGGCACAAGAAAGTGGACACATGACAAAGTTTAAAACTCAAGATGTATTAGCAGTTGCATACGCCGCATATAGAAAAAACAAAGGTTATGTAAAAGATACTTTCAGGTTCAGTGAGCCAACTAATGAAACTGCATTTTCTAATAAAGATTATGTAAAATATCAAATGGTTCCAGAGCATCGTCCACAGGACTTCAAGCCACTTGTAATTACAGAAGATGATTACAGAGGTGTAGAGGATGCTTTGAAACATTTTCGTAGATATACTTTAGGTATTTTAGCAAACAATTTAAATAACTTTCAACAGGATATGATTGATGCTATACTTGTTGAAGATGTAAATTCAAACAAGCTAGGCATTTTAGCATATGTACCAGAGCTTGTATCTCGTGAACTAAAAGAAAACAGTCTTAAGAAGTCACTTAGAACACTTTATAGAAATAGTAACTATATTGGAGAACCTAAAGAAGATTTTGAAGGTGTTGTTTGTGTTTTGGCTGAAAATTATATTGCAGATTACGAAAAATTCGTGTATACTTGTGATTATATGGGAAACGTTGTTTCATTTTGGTCTAAGTATCAGTTGCAAACAGGCGATCGTAGAAGAGTAAAAGCAAAGATTAAAAGCCATGTTAAAAATAGATTGTTTGAAGTAAATGAAACACAATTAAATTATGTGAAAATGTATAAGGTATAAAATGAAAATAAAATATGAACAAAAGTGTAAAGTAATTTGTAATGATAACGACAAAGAAGTAGAAGCTGACATAATGTCTTTTACTCCTGAAAGCAGACTCATAGTTGCTATTGCTGGTAACAAAATTCAGCTAAATTATAACAACCACGGAATGTATATAGGCAATAAAGTGGGAATGGAGTTTATAAGTGAAGGACCAAAAAGTTATGAAATCAATATGGGGAGAGTACGTTAATGCCTAATTTAGTTCCTGTAGTTATTGAAAAAGAAAGTCGTGGCGAACGTTCATATGACATTTATTCTAGGCTTTTAAAAGATAGAATCATCATGCTTGATACAGATGTCAATCAGATGAGTGCGAGTTTGATCGTTGCACAAATGTTATTCTTAGAGTCGGCTAATAAAGAAAAGCCAATTAATTTTTATATTAACAGCCCAGGTGGAAGTGTTACAGCAGGCATGAGTATATACGATACTATGCAATTAATTAAATGTCCTGTGCATACTATTGTTATTGGTATGGCGGCTTCAATGGGTAGTTTTTTAGCAAGTGCTGGAGAAAAAGGTAAAAGAATGGTGTTGCCTAATTCAAGGCATATGATCCATCAACCACTTGGCGGTACATCAGGACAAGCAAGTGATGTTGAGATCCAGTACAAAGAATTACAATTTTGGAAAGATAGATTGACAGAGTTGTATGCAAAACACACTGGTCAGCCTGTAGACATATTACAAGCTGATATGGATAGAGATAATTTTATGAGTGCAGAAAAGGCAGTAGAATATGGACTCGCAGATCGTATCATCGAAAGTCGCTGAACTAAAGGGTATTCCTACCCTTGATGAATTAAACAATCAGCTTAGAGAATCAGTACTAGTCGTTACGTTTAACAAGCTAGACGGTGACGAACGTATAATGACATGTACAAAAAAGTTTGAGCTTATTCCAGAATCCAGCAGACCTAAGACTGACAAAGAACCTCCAAAAGGTAATGTAACAGTTTGGGATTTAAATGCTAAAGGATGGCGATCATTTAAGTATGATCGTGTAACAAAAGTAGAAACAGGAGAATCATGAGTGAAAAATATTTTTGTAATTGGATTAGTAATTGGTGCTAGTATGATTACCAATGGTGCTATTGCACACACATCTGATGTATCTATACAGGATCACTATAAAACTGTTATTGACAGAACACCATACGAAGTTGAAGTATGTACTGCTGTCGAGACAAACAAAGGTCCTACTATTGGTGGTTTAGATGTGCAAGGTGCAATTATTGGCGGCATTATCGGTAATCAAATTGGTGACATGAAAGGTAACGGTGCCGCAGGTGCTCTTATCGGAGGATTGTTAGGAGGAGAAAAAACTCCAACTAATAAATGTGTAATTGAAACTAGATACAACGAAACATCTAAGAATGTCTACAGTCATAGCACTGTGACTTTTAGTGCTAATGGCAGGGACTATTCAGTAAGGTTTATAAAATGATAAACTTTGTTAGGAGGATGGGCAGGACGGTAATGCAGCGGATTGCTAATCCGTACTACGTGTATAAGCGTAGAGTGGGTTCGACTCCCACATCCTCCGCCATTTTTGTGTGTTTTCTTTTAGCAAGTTGTCATCCTGTGTTTGCTTACGATGATATAATTGAACAACTAAACGATTATGTTATTGTTGAAGTAGATACAAATGAATGCAAAAGAGATAGAAAGTCAGATGGCTGGTACATGCCTTGGGCTAATAAGATACATTTCTGCAAAGAAAATATTATCCAAGGCTGGCCAAAAGAAAAACACGAAAGCGTTTTTAGAAAAGTTTTACTTCATGAGGCTGTTCATGTAGCCCAAGATTGTAAAGCTGGTTTCAACAATAATCATTTGCACAATATAAGTGTAAATGTAGAAGTGCCTGATTATGTTGCTAAACGTTATAGCAAAGACAGGCATACAATCGAAGCAGAAGCATTTTCTTATTGGCACAAAGGTGATAAACCTTTGGCGTTAGTAAGAAAATATTGTTAGGCTGGTGTAGCTCAATTGGTAGAGCAGCTGATTTGTAATCAGCAGGTTGCGGGTTCGAGTCCCATCACCAGCTCCATTTTTCAAAGGAGATAAAACATGTTAACATTTGGCGTTGTCGTTCTGGCATTATGGTCTATGGACAACAGAGAATATATTGATACAATGAATGAGCAATTAGCTCAAGGATATAAATGGGAGCAAATCGAATGTAGAGCTCCTGACAATTCATTGCCTCATATTGCAATAGAAACACCAATTGGCAACAAATACGTTTGTCACAAACTCAAAAAATAATATATGATGTATATATGTCTTACGGCTATGTTACTAGTTCTTTCAGTAACATTAGCCGTAATTGTAAGATTTACTTTTGTTTTGAAACAAAATGTTATGCACAATAGATGCCATACGGACGGTATAAATATTGAGGACTTGCACGGTCACACAGAACCGCACGTATGAGATACTATGATTTTTATTGCCGCACCATTTGGAAACTATATACACCGTAAAGATACTGTTAGTGTTACGGGAACATTTACTGTAGATCCACGTCCTGGCAGATTAAAAGCAATAATTAAAACTCTACGATATACCAAACAGGGTTGGAGGAACAAATTAGGTTTACGTAATCCTGGTTTACATGCTGGTATGTTTAAAACAAGTTATAATGATGTGCTAAGTGTAGCGGCTATAAATCCTACAGATTGGACAAAAATACAAATGGCAATAAGCACACAACGTAATATAGAATTGAATGTAAGTTGTCCTAATTTAGATTCACATGACGACACAACAACTTGGGAAAGTTTTGAAAAGTTTCCCGAAAGAATGACAGGCGATTACTGTATTGTAAAGATTCCTCCAACGAGTAGCGAAGAATTGATTGATAAAATAGTAGATATGGGATATACACAGATACATGCAAGTAATACCTTGCCAACAGACAAAGGTGGATTAAGTGGTAAAACACTTGTTCCTTATACACTAAAAATTATACAGTATATAAAAAACAAGTATTCAAATATAGAAGTAGTAGCAGGTGGTGGAATCACTTCACCACAAGATGCACAAACATATTACGATGCAGGTGCTGATCATATCAGTTTAGGATCGGTATGTTTCACACCTTGGAAAATAAAAAAAATTATTCACTTGACTAATTCTTAAATATTAGTTATATTAAAATTAATACATAGGTATAGTGTCAATGGTAGCACGTCGGTCTCCAAAACCGAAAGTAGGAGTTCAAATCTCTTTACCTATGCCAATTTTA
>Ga0163109_10000720_pt1 | contig 26353 bp, 51 predicted proteins | sample CRUFie1St13metaG_FD_108704 | JGI IMG/M metagenome (GOLD analysis project Ga0163109, IMG submission 108704) | Marine microbial communities from the Costa Rica Dome - CRUD Field 142mm St13 metaG | ecosystem: Environmental > Aquatic > Marine > Oceanic > Photic zone | place: Costa Rica: the Eastern...
AAGGTGCTCATCGGTTCGGATATACCGAAACCCTGTTGGTGAGGATAAACCCCCTTGGATATTCACAACGGAAATTGTGTCTTACTCCGTTACAAACTGTCAGAATGTTGGGTGTGATGCCCCACAGCAAGCATTCGGATAAGTGTAATGTATGCCCCTATAGCTCAGTGGTAGAGCAACGCTTTTGTAAAGCGTAGGTCGTTGGTTCAAATCCGACTGGGGGCTCCAGGGTGAATAGCTCAGCGGTAGAGCATCTCCTTTACACGGAGGCGGTCGGGGGTTCGATCCCCTCTTCACCCACTACTCTTAAAGAGGTTAAATGCAAAAAAATGTTATCCATTCGATGCAAAGTATGCAATACAGAGTTAGTAAGTTCTAGTAAAACCCAGTGTTGTGGTTGTCCAAACATGGCAACTATAAAAGGTGAAACTGTGACTGCTAAGGACTTAAGTAAAGTTTTGTTACTTAATAATAATAGCAATATAAAGAAACAACCTTTGTTATCAAATGATGACTTAAAATACCAGGAGGAACGGCGGAAACGCCGTGTCCGAAAAATAAACTACGAGGAACGATGATCAATTTGCACGAACTTTTCAACCACTATTTGAACACTGACAAAAAACTGGATCTCCAAGATGTAAATGAAAGGTTGATTAGTTATGGGTGGGTTGATGATGGAAAGAATCTAACTGGTTACTATGTCTTGACGGAAAACTTTGAGTTAGTGTATGATTTAAAAGGTAACTTTCAATACAAAGTTCCCAGAAAATCTGAGGCAAGTGTAAAGAAATCATCGTTAGTAACTAAATAATGTATGTGGCGATTGTGGTGTTACGCTTTAGGTAGAAAAGAAGGTAGGTCTGATAGCGAAGCAAATAGTATCGCTATCATTCGTACTTTTGTTCTTGCTACTTATCTGATTACAAACTGTTTTATCGTTGCTGGTGTTATTAGACATTGGAACGATGTTCCGAGGAAGGTCAATCCGATTGGCGACGGAACCGCTCTTGAAAAGCGTTGAGGTATTAAAGCCCTTGGGAGTTCGACTCTCCCACCTTCCGTTTTTTTAAAGTATTTCTTAATTTTTGTTTTGACATTCGCACAAAAATGTGTTGTCAAAATGATCGAGATAAAGTATCATATAGATACACAATAGCTCTGTGCCTTAATGGACCCATCTACTTACGGATTTTACTTAGTATTATTAGTTTTTGTTCTCATGGTCTGGTACGCTGGATTTGAGGGTACTATGAGGTTGTTTAGATATGTTGACCTACAGTTGCAACACACTGTGGTCAGAATCAGAATGTGGAGGATGCAACGAAAGTTGGAGAAGGGGCTAGGTCTTCCACCCAAAAACTATCAAAAAACTCCTGGAGGAACACAAGAATGACCAATGACAAGGAACTGTCTGATCTATCAATGAGTAGAGCAGAATGTCCCAAGTGTGGTGCTCTTTGGATTAATGGGCAGCACTACTGGTCTGGAACAGGTAGGAGGGGTAGCGATCTAGATCTTGCAGGTCTGGTTTGCAATAAACTTGGTAATCATCAATGCATCAATCCCGCCAAAGGTCAAGAAGGCGGCATGACCTGGGAGGAGCGACTCGTAACTTTAGAAAAGGATTTCCCCAACGATGAAGATGCCGCAAGTTGATTTTAGCAAGTGGGGGAAAGATATTGAACCTCCAAATCACGTAACCAAAGAAGAAGTCCAAGAGATGATTGATACTGCTATACGCAGACACAATCGTAATGCTGGAGTGATCAGTATGTTCGTTGGTTTTTTCATTCTTGGACTTTTTTCTGAAGGTCTTCTTAGACTTATTGGAGTGATACCACCACTACTACCATGGCTCAAGATCACATTATAGAATGGAACTGTACGAAAATGATAAACGTGAATAAATATTACTATGGAAGAAGATCTACCAGCGATTATAACATTTGACTTTGAGATACAGGACGTTCGCCTTGTTCATAAGGCAATGACTGTTCTTAAAGAAAGATGGGCGGGAGGTGATCCCAGCGAACAAGAACATATAGATGTTCTTAAGCAGGCTTTCTATCGCGCCATTTTAGAGTATACTTATCAGGAAGTTGATCATGATGTTCAAGATGAATGACCACACCGACGCTCTCAGGAACACTGACTGGAGGTACAGCGAAGAAAGGATGCTTCTTCGCGCAGAAATCTTTCGTGCCCTTCAGCATCACCTAGAAGACCACTGTAGGGCAGTCTATGAGTTCTGTAATGATTGGGTCAGTCAAGGCAACAAAGGATCTGATAACCTTGAGCAGCACTTTCAGGATTATCTCAGAACCGTAGTAGAAACCAGTTATACACTAGAACCGATTGACAATCATCCTTTGGTGGGGTAAGATATAAAAGTAATCGGGGCTTAGCTCAGCTTGGTAGAGCGCCGTCTTTGGGAGGCGGATGCCACAGGTTCAAATCCTGTAGCCCCGATTGAATATACATATTATCAACTATGCAGTTTTATTCCGTGGAGTATTGGCAGGAAAACTGGGAAACTCTTATGGAAAGAGTGGAGAATGGAGAGACTATAGGTGTAGAGAATGATAATGGGGAAAGGGCAGTGATGGTCCCAGCGGATGATGAACTCATACGCATATACACTGAACACAACGAAGCTCCTTAAGGGACTATCGCATATTGGTTAATGCCCTCTGCTTATAACGGAGTGAACCGAGTTCAATTCTCGGTAGTCCTATTGGGGGTCTAGCAATCTGGTGAATGCACCGAACTCATAATTCGGCTAAGGCGAGTTCGATCCTCGCGACCCCCATGGACAGATAATAAACTGTCCTTTTGACTTGACTCCTCTGGGTCAAAACCTTATAATAACAAGGTCAACACACAAGACGATGACTCTTACAACTAAGTTCAAGAAAGACATTCAAACTCTTCGGGGCGCTGTAAACGGTGACTTTTTCCTTGATGTGAAGAATCCGAAACTTCTCAAAAAGGTCCGTCGTTATTATGAGAACAACGGTGTCGTTTTTTCTGGCGATCCTCTTGATGATTATGATATTTTGATGGAGCAAGTTGCTACTGATCTTGAATCTGTTGAGGTAGCATGAAAGTTCTTCTAGAACGTTTTCCCTATCGTTATGTTGAATCGGGAACCCTAGATAATGGGTTCCCTGACTACAGAATCCAAAAAGCAGACAGTTGGACTAAGCGTTATAAGGACATGTATCTTCTAGACAATCAGATGCAACTTCTGACTGCCATGGAAGATTTTGAATACACGAAATGGTTAGATCCTGATCGTGTTCCTTGTTATGTGAGAGACGTAGTATCCTAAATACTGATGAAGAATTAAGTATTTAACTATGGCAACATCAGCTAGACAAGCTGCCGCTAAAACTGCAGCAGCGGATGCATCGAAAAAGACAGTTCATATGTCCCAGTACGATAAGCAAGTAGAAATACGCCTTCAGGCGTTGGAGCAAACGGCACACAAGAAGTGTGATGGTGGTTCCACAGGTGGTGCTAGCGAAGAGAGAATCGCTGCTCTTGAAGCAAAACTGGATGATCTGATTCGTCGTTTAAATAATAAGTTCAACTTCTGAGTTTCCTGTTTTATCAAAAACAGGTGGTGGAGTCAATCTGACCCAAGACATGGAGAGTCTGTAAAAACCCTGGTCGGGATGGGTCAACGACCCCTCGGGTTTCCTGCTTCCTAAAAGTAGGTGGTGCGGATGGGAATACTCTCCCGCCTGGTTTCCATTTTCCAGAAAAAGAAATGGTGGTGCGTCGAAATTCCCCTTCCGTGTGGTTGGTTTCTTGGTTCCATCTGAATAAAAACTAAGTGGCGGGCATGTGTCCGAAAAGGGTAGTTGCATAAACTGCCCTTTTTTGATAAACTGAAATGAACTAAATTGTAGCATGAAAAAAGTTGCTCTTATTACTGGCATTACTGGGCAAGATGGTTCTTATCTTGCAGAGTTATTGCTTGAGAAAGGATATGAAGTTCATGGTGTTGTTAGACGTAGTTCTTTGATCAACACTCACAGGATTGATCATATTTACAAACAAATCAAACTGCATTATGGAGATCTGACAGACTCCACTAATGTAGTCAATGTTATTAAGAAAGTAGAACCAGATGAGATCTATAATCTTGCTGCTCAGAGTCATGTGAAGGTGTCTTTTGAACTTCCTGAGTACACTGGTAACGTTGATGGACTGGGAACTCTTCGCATTCTTGAAGCAGTCCGTCTCCTAGGACTGGAAGATAAGGTTCGTGTCTATCAAGCATCTACATCTGAGATGTTTGGTAAGGTTCAAGAGATTCCTCAAAAAGAAACTACTCCTTTCTATCCGCGATCTCCTTACGGTTGTGCAAAGGTTTATGCATATTGGTTGACTAAGAACTACCGTGAGTCCTATGGACTTCATGCAGGTTCTGGTATTCTTTTTAACCATGAATCTCCTCGTCGGGGCGAGACTTTTGTTACTCGTAAAGTGACTATTGCACTCAAGAATATTGTAGAAGGAAAGTGGGATACTCTTTACCTTGGTAATCTAAACTCTCTGCGTGATTGGGGTCATGCAAGAGACTTTGTTGAAGCGATGTGGATGATGCTTCAGCAGGAGAATGGTGATGATTATGTTGTATCTACAAATGAACAACACTCCGTTCGTGAGTTTGTAGAAAAGTGTGCTCCTTATTTCAATATGAATATTGAATGGCAAGGTGAAGGACTTGATGAAGTTGGTATAGATACTGTTTCTGGTAAGACTATTGTTAGAGTTAATGAGAAGTATTTCCGTCCTGCAGAAGTAGACACTCTTCTGGGAGATGCTACAAAAGCAAGAGAAGTTTTAGGTTGGTATCCTAAGACATCATTTGATCAACTAGTAGAGGATATGTGTAAAAATGAAAAAGGGATCTAGAATTTTTGTTGCAGGTCATAAAGGACTGGTTGGATCTTCCATCATTAGGCAGTTGAAATCTGCGGGACATACTAATATCTGGACTATTGATAGATCAGATGTTGATCTCACGAATCAGAAAGAAGTGAACAAATGGTTCAAAGCACATGAACCAAAGTATGTCTTTAATGCTGCTGCTAAAGTAGGAGGTATTATCGGCAATCAGAATCATAAGGCAGAGATGATCTATCAGAACCTTATGATTGAGAGTAACTTGATTGAAGCTGCATATCGCAATGGATGTAAGAAGTATCTGTTCTTAGGATCTTCATGCATCTATCCAAAAGAACCTCAACTACCTATCACTGAAGATCAGTTGATGACTGGTAAACTTGAACCTACTAATGATGCTTATGCAGTAGCAAAGATCGCTGGTATCTATCTTTGCAAGTCTTATCGTCAGCAGTATGGATTTGATGCTATTAGTGTGATGCCATGTAATCTGTATGGTCCTGGTGATAACTATCATCCAGAAAACTCTCATGTGTTGCCTGGTTTGATTCGTAGATTTCATGAGGCAAAGATTAACGATTCACCAACTGTAACTTGCTGGGGTGATGGAACTCCTCTTAGAGAGTTTCTCTATACCGATGATCTTGCTGATGCTTGTGTATTTTTGATGAACACCTATGATGGTGAAGACCCTATCAACGTTGGATCTGGAACTGAGATTAGTATCAAAACTCTTGCTGAAACCATTGCAAAAACTGTTGGATACACAGGAGAAATCAAGTGGGATACATCTAAACCAAATGGAACGATGCGAAAGGTGATGGACGTATCTAAGATAAAATCTCTTGGGTGGAGTCCGCAAGTTCCTTTTGAAGCAGGAGTCACAGTTTCATATGGAGATTTTATAACGAGATTCGGATAACACCACAGGGGTTGCGAAAGCACCCCTTTTTCTGTATAATAAATATCGGGTAATAATAAAGGAAAGAATGTCTGAGTTTACAAAAACAGCATTGGTTCTTGGTGCTGGTGGTTTTATTGGTAGTCACATGGTAAAACGCCTGGTGTCTGAAGGATACTGGGTTCGTGGCGTAGACCTTAAAAATCCAGAGTTTTCTGAGACCGCAGCTCATGAGTTTATCGTGGGTGATCTGCGTGATATGAAGTTCACTGCTTCATGCTTGCAGTTCAAGGGATATCAAGGAAACTTTTATCAACTTGTCCCTGATAATCATATTCAGTCGTTTGATGAGATCTATCAGTTTGCTGCTGATATGGGCGGTGCAGGATTCGTCTTTACTGGAGAGAATGATGCAGATATCATGCATAACTCTGTTCAGATTAATCTGAATGTCCTTGAGTGTCAGCGGTTGCGTAACGAACGTGATGAAGTAAATAAGACTAAGATTTTCTATTCTGGTTCTGCTTGTATGTATCCAGAGCACAACCAAATGGACCCCGACAACCCAGACTGCCGTGAAGAATCAGCATATCCAGCAAACCCAGATTCGGAATATGGATGGGAGAAACTCTTTAGTGAGCGACTCTACCTTGCATACAATCGCAATCATGATATCCCTGTTCGCATTGCTAGGTATCACAATATTTTTGGACCAGAAGGAACCTGGGAAGGTGGAAGAGAGAAAGCTCCAGCTGCAATCTGCCGTAAAGTCGCTTACCTCCCAGAGGTCGGTGGAGGCATCGAGGTGTGGGGAGATGGCTTACAGACTCGTTCCTTCCTGTACATTGATGAATGTATTGAAGCAACTCGACGATTGATGGATAGCGATTTCCTTGGACCTGTTAATATCGGTTCTGAAGAAATGGTGCAGATTAACCAACTTGTGGAAACTGCTGCTAAGATCTCTGGTAAAGTAGTAAGGAAGATTCATAAACTTGATGCACCTCTGGGTGTGCGTGGACGTAACTCCAATAATGATCTTATTCGTGAAAAACTTGATTGGGACTACTCTCAAAGTCTTGAAGAGGGTATCCGTAAGACATACGAATGGATCTGTGAACAAATCAAACTGAAAGGAGAACAATGACGATTGGTTATAACCGACTTGGATCTAACGGCAGACTAGGTAATCAGATGTTTCAATATGCTGCTCTTCGCGGCATTGCGACTCAACGTGGATTTAACTTCATGATTCCACCTGCAGATGACAAGTATGAGGCAAACTATGGTTTGTTTGACTGCTTTAACATGGGCAGTGTAAAACCAGAAAACTTTGGTTTTGTACCTCACAAATTCCCCTCGTATAAACTTCCTGAGTTTAGATTTTACGAGGACTTCTTTAATGAATGTCCTGATGATTGCAATCTTGATGATTACTTTCAAAGTGAAAAGTGGTTTAAGAATGTAGAGGATCTGATTCGCTCAGATTTTACTTTCAAGGATGAGATTCTTGAACCTTGTAAAGAAATGATTGAAGATGTTGGTGAGTGTATTGCTCTCCATGTTCGTCGTACTGATTACGTGAATCTTGAGAACTATCATCCAACTTGTTCTCTGGAATATTATGCTGCTGCTCTTGAGGAGTTTCCTGAAGACATGCCCGTTCTTGTTTTCTCTGATGATATTGAGTGGTGTGGGCAGCAAGAAGTATTTTCTAGCGATCGTTTCTTGCTCTCTCAGAATGAGGAACGCTATAGTCATCTACATAAAGATGCTGATGGACAAATGCGACATTCACTGGTTCCCAATACTGACCTGTGTTTGATGACATTGTGTAGTCACAATATTACTGCTAACTCATCTTTCTCATGGTGGGGTGCTTGGTTGAATAGCAATCCAAACAAGAAGGTTGTTGCACCAAACCAGTGGTTTGGACCTGCAGCAGGTATTGATGACATTTCAGATCTTGTTCCCTCTGATTGGATTAGAAAACCGATATGATTTTTCTAGATTATCTTGGTAAGATGGGGCAACTGGGCAATCAAATGTTTCAGTATGCCTCTTTACGTGGTATTGCAAAGCATAAAGGATATGATTTTGGTATCCCAGATCATGATGAGTTGATTGTAGATGTTTTGGGTAATAGACTTAGGATTGAACTTCACGTTCCATTCAAACTCAGTCACCTCAAGAACAGAGGAGTAACTTCTTCTGGGCAACTTGTTCAGGAGAGGTTTTTTGAGTTTGATCAACAACTCTTTGATGAACTTCCAGATAATGTAAGTATCGCGGGGTATTTTCAAACTGAGAAATACTTTTTACATATCAGAAATGAGATTTTAGAGGATTTTTCTTTTAATGATACTATTGTAAAAGAGTGTGAGGAAGCGTTAGAATTATGCTCTGAGTCTGTTGCCCTACATATACGTAGAGGTGATTTCTTGAGGAACAGTGGAAATCACCATAACCTTTCACTTGATTGGTATGAGAAGGCACTGAAGGAGTTTGATGAGGATAGGCAAGTAGTCATATTTTCTGATGATACAAAGTGGTGTAAAGATCAACCATTATTCGCAAGTGATCGTTTCTTAGTCTGCGAGACAGACAGTCCTTATCATGATCTTTATTTGATGAGTAAGTGTAAAGATTTCATTATCGCTAATAGCACTTTTTCTTGGTGGGGCGCTTGGTTGTGCCAGAATGATAATAAGAAAGTTGTGGCACCCTCTATATGGTTTGGACCTAATAATCAACATCACAACATTAAGGACTTGTTCCCTGAAACTTGGACGGTATTATGAAACACGATTTAAAAAACGTAACTTTTATTATTCCACTTCAGATTGAGACTGATGATCGTTTGAGGAATATTATTCTTACTACATCATTTCTTTTGAATACGTTTGATACTAACGTAATCATCAAAGAAATTGATGATGAACCAGTGTTCAGACAGTGGGCATTGCCTGCTATCAAACGCATTGTTGATGATACAAGTGGACTGAACTATATCTTTGAAAAGCACAGTCGCAATGATGATGCTTTCCATCGCACCAAAGTCTTGAATGACATGGTGATGTTGGCAGAAACTGAAATCGTTGTTAACTATGATAGTGATATCATTCTTCCAGTTCCTAGTTATCTTGAGGCAGTAGAAAAACTTAAGACTTGTGATGTTGTTTACCCATATCGTTTTGGTGAAAGGGGTGAGCGTAAAGTCAAGTTAGATACTAACTTTGAACATGCACTTGCTATCGAAAACTTTGAGAAGCATCCAGAAATCAAAACATATATTGAATCTGGTTATGATGAGAGAGCATTAGAAGGCAAATACTTCTACTATCCTCATCAGCAGGGTGAAGGTTGGGCAGAATATGGTATGTGCCAGTTCTTTAAGAAAGAAGCATATGTCAAGGGTGGACTGGAGAATGAAGGATTTATTGCATATGCTCCAGAGGATTTAGAACGTCATCACCGCTGGACAACTCTAGGATATGATGTTCAGAGAGTTGACAACTATGCTTATCACTTTGAGCATAAGAGAACACCAAACTCATGGTTTAATAACCCACATATGCAACGCAACTTTGAGTTGTGGGAACAGTTGAAAACCTTGTCAAAGGATCAACTCTTGGAGTATTATAAGAATCAGGATTACGTGAAGGAGCGTGGATTATGTCTTGGAACCTAGTAACATTTGCAGATGAGAACTTCTACAAGCGACAAGATTTTCTCAACATGTTTGCAAAGCAGAAATGCAAAATGAATACTCATCCATATACTTGGGAGGAGATTCAAAAGACTGATTTTTATGAAGAGAACAAAGGGATCTTTGAAGAGGCAGTTGGAAAGGGGTATTTCCTTTGGAAACCATATATTCTCCTTGATGCAATGAATAAACTTGATGATGGTGACATCATCATGTATTGTGATACTAATGACATGTTCCATCCCCAACTGCCTCAAGCAGTTGAGCAACTCATGGGCGGCGATGAATGTCTTCTTCTGCTTGGTGGATTCCCCAATAAAGATTGGACTAAGCGTGATTGCTTTGTTTATATGGATTGTGATTCTGAGGACTACTGGGATGTTACTCAACTGGAAGCTGGTGTTTGCTTCTGGAAAGTTTGTGATAAGTCCAAGCAAGTTCTTGAAGAGTGGTTAAAGTATTGCACGGATCGTCGCATCTTGACTGATGATGATAACGTTTCTGGTGAAGAAGATTTCCCTACATTCCAACATCATCGTCGTGACCAAAGTATTCTAACAAATCTTGCTGTTAAGCATGAGTTATCAGTTGTTGGTCCAGAGATTCGTGGTTATCTTGAGTGTAACGTTGATTACTGGTATGAGCGTAATGCTGCAACTGGGTACACTCTTGGGCGTCCTATCGATAAGTTTCTAACGGATATGAAAGTTCATATGGAGGACTTGATCGATGCATAGTATCATTCTGACTGTTCACAATAAAGGATGGTTAGTTGAGGATGTGATGAAAGGGATCTATGAGAACACTCATGGTGACTATGAACTGATCGTTGTTCTTGATGGATGTTCTGATAACTCAGAGGGATTAGTGTTATCTAACATGAAAAAAGAGAACACTACGATTATCTACGAGGATGATGTCTTTGAGACTAAAGCAAATAATGCTGGTCTTAGGATTGCAAAGGGTGAATATGTCATCATTGTTCAAGATGACATGATTATTAGAGAAGATGGTTGGAACAAAAGAATGGAAAAACCATTCTGTGAGTTTGATGATGTTTTTGCAGTAACCTCAAGGACAGCACACAACTGGGTTATTAATCCTGCGAGTCAGCATGTTCATATGAAAGAACATCTTGACAACTGCTGGTCTGACATTGTGATTCATACAGATCATGCTCAAAATGGTAAGATTCCTAGAGACATCTTTGCAGTCAGAGCAACTGTTAATCGTGGACCACTTATGATTGATCATACAGATTTGAAGAAGATGAACTACTTTGATGAAGAGTTCTCTCCTCAGGACATGGATGATCATGATCTAATGTATAGAATGCATAAAGAACTTGGAAAGGTTTGTGGTTGCTATTGGATTGATTTTGAAACTAGAGATGAATGGGGAGGAACTCGTGAAGAAACAGGATCTCCCGCAGCATGGCTCTTGAAAGCAAATCAAAAGAATGCTAAAATATTCTACTCAAGGCATAAAGATCTTCTTACTATGCAATATGAAAATGAAGATAGGTACTTACCATGAAAAGAGATTTGTTAAATGTTGATCTTATTTCGATCAATTGTGTAAATCCACAAGCATCAATTGCTGCCATTAACTATTGCCAAAAGTTTTTCAACTTTGGTAAGTCAATCCTTGTTACTCATATTGAACCATCTGAGTGTTATGGTATTGAGTTACATCAACTTGAAGAGAAGATTAGTTGGAATGGTTATAATGATCAGGTTCTGAACTTGAGTCAGCATTCAGATAATGATTTTGTTATGGTCATTCAAGAGGATGGTCATATAGTTAATCCTAATCTTTGGGATGATCAATTCTTAGAATATGATTACATTGGTGCTCCTTGGCCAACAGAAGAGAGTTGGATTCAAATGCAACATGCAGAACTCCAACCATATCTGAAAGAAAATCTTCCTAAGAATCGTGTGGGTAATGGTGGATTTTCGATTCGCAGTAAAAAGTTTCTTGAGTTCTCTAGTCAGTTCAGTGAAACTGGTATTCTTGGGGAAGATATCTTTCTCTGTAATCGTAAATATGATGAGGCGATTGAATATGGAATCAAGTTTGCTCCATTTGAACTAGCAGTCAAGTTCTCCTATGAGAATCCTTGCTTTGAGTATGATGGAAATCATTGGGATCAATTTATTAACTACGATCCTGAAAAACATTTTGGTTGGCATGGTAGTCAGTTTGCCAATAAACCACAGTTATTATCTTTGAAATATCAATGAAAATATTCGTAACAGGATGTGCAGGTCTTCTTGGATCTAACTATGCAAGACACCTGCTAGAAAATGGACACAATGTAGTTGGCATTGATAATCTCTCTGGAGGGTACAAAGCATTTGTGCCTAAAGGGGAGAACTTTGAGTTTGTAAAACTCAATCTTGAGAATCGAAAGAAAGTAGTTGATCTTTTTGAAAAGCATAGACCAGAAGTTTGTATTCACTTCGCTGCATATGCTGCTGAAGGTCTGTCTCCCTTTATTCGCAACTTTAACTATAGAAATAACTTAGTTTGTTCTGCCAACCTGATCAATGAGTGTGTTACTCACAGTACTAAGATCTTGTTTACCTCCACAATGGCAGTCTATGGTGATCAGGAACCTCCTTTCAATGAAGAGATGAGACCTTCACCTATTGACCCATATGGAGTTGCTAAGTATGGTGTAGAGGTTGATCTTGAACTTGCTAGAAAGCAGTTTGGACTGAGATATAATATCATTCGTCCTCACAATGTTCTCGGTAAGTATCAAAACATTTGGGATCGCTATCGTAATGTGATCGGTATCTTTATCCGCAAGACTCTGAACGGACAACCTATTCTTGTTTATGGTGATGGCGAACAAACCCGTGCGTTCTCTGATATCAAATACTACATGGAACCCTTTGATTGTCTTTTGACAGATCATGATGGTGAGACATTTAATATTGGAGCAGATAAGCACTTCACTCTGAATCAAGTCGCAGAGACTGTACAAGCGATTGGATTGAAGTATGGGTATGATGTACCCATTGAGCACGGAGAGGCACGTCACGAGGCGAAGCACGCCTATTGTGATCACACAAAGGCAAAGACCTTGCTTGGGTTTGAGGACAACACTAATCTTCAAGAACTGATTGAAGAAATGTTTGTTTGGGCAATGAAGCAACCAAATCGTAAGGTGAAGGATATGCCTTATGAGATTACAAAAGACATTTACGATTATTGGAAGTGATGAAAACAGTAGGAGTTATCGGTAACGGATTTGTTGGTAATGCAATCTATCAAAATTTTAAAGAAAGAGAAGTTCCAGCAAAAGTATTTGATGTTCTTCCTGAGAAGGCAGTAGATTCTTACGAAGATGTTCTGTCATCTGATTACATCTTTGTGTGTTTACCGACTCCTATGATGGATAGTGGAGAGTGTAATGTTTCTTACGTAACATCATTCTTTGAAGAAGTTGCTCAAAATCAGAAAGGAGTATTTGTTCTTAAATCCACTGTCCCCATTGGGACAACCAGAAAGATTTCTGAAAGTAGACCCGACCTTAAGATCATACACAATCCAGAGTTTCTCACAGCAGAGAATGCAAAGGATGATTTCTTCAACTGTGATAGAAATATCTTCGGCGGAAACAAAATAGATTGTCTTGACCTAGCTAGTTTTCTATTCACTGTTTTTCCTGAATGGAGAAAGTCTCCTTACTACATGGTTTCTAGTGATGAATCTGAAACAATCAAATATTTTTCAAACTGTTATTTGTCAGTCAAGATCTCATACTTCAACAATGTTTTTCAAACGTGTGAGAAACTTGGAATGGACTATGAAACAGTGAGAAGTGCAATCACTGATGATATTAGAATCAACAAACATCATACCAAAGTTCCTGGTCCTGATGGGAACCTTGGGTATGGCGGGTATTGTTTCCCTAAAGATATTAACGCCCTTATACATACCCTGAATGAAATGGGTATTAACTCTGAACTTCTCTCCTCTTCGTGGAGTTACAACCAAAAAATTAGAAAGGACTCATGAAAAAGATTCAAGTATTGATGCGACAGTGCTTTTATTCTCCTAATCAAGCACTTGCAAATAGAAGGAGACCTGATTGGTTTGACAAGATCAAGATCTTTGAAAACTTCAAGAAGACGATTAATCCAGAACTTGCAGACTTTAAGATTATCTACGATGAAAAGTTTGGTCCTCTGGAGAATACATTTCTCAAGGATGAACCAAATGTTGAGGTAATCAACTTCGGGTATGAGGCAGGCAGCTTTTCCAAGACAGTGGATATTGCCGTTGCACTGGATGCTCCTGACGACACTATTATTTACTTTTTGGAAGATGACTATCTTCATCGTCCTGGTTGGTGTGAGATTCTCCTAGAGGCATTTGAACTTGATACTAACTATGTTTCTTTGTATGATCACTTAGATAAGTACATTGATAGAGGATATGATGATCTTGTTTCTAAGATCCTTGTAAGTAAGTCGGTTCATTGGAGAACGGTTCCTTCAACTTGTAACACATACGCTGCTACTTTAGGAACCCTGAAAGCAGACTATGGTATACACAAACATTTCAGTGATGCGTCTCCAGATGGTATTTCAATGGATCATTCTAAGTTCTGTCATCTTGGAAGCATGGGACGTAGATTGATCACCCCAATGCCTGGATATGCAACTCATTGTGATCATTTGCAGTCACCTACGATTGATTGGGAACAGTATAATGGATGATGTATTTTTGAAAGCATTTCATGGTGGGTTGGGTGACTGCTTGCAGTTCTCAACTCTCCCAGAAGAGTTTTCTAAACAGCAAGGTAGAAAAACATATATTCTAGAAAGTGCTCCTTTTAGAAACCCTGAGATCTATGACTTAGTTTGGGGTAAGAACCCATATGTTGAGGGTAAGAAAGAAGGACCTTGGAATGCAGGAGATCTTCCAGGTCTCTATTCTAATGTAATGGGCAATGCTATTCAAAACTGGGAGAAACTTCATGGTCTAAATCCAGTGAATATTCTGCCAAAAGTTTATTATGAACCCGAGATACATAGTGATGTAAAAGATATTTTCATTGTTGATTTTACGTCGATTAGTATTGACTATGATCAACAGCAACTTAAAAATATTCTTGAAAAAGTAAAGACTGAGTATCCCGATAAAAAGTTTGTATCGGTTCAGTTTTCACAAAAGGTTTCCGATGGGAAACATAATGACTATGATGTTGGTATTGATGGATATATTGAAATTGAAAATATATTCAGATACTGTGATTTAATCTCTTCTGCTCATGGTCTTTTGGCTTTGAGTAGTGGTGCGAGTCATCTAAGTTCTGCTCTGAAGCAGTATGCCCCAGATCTTCAAAGTATTTGTGTAATGCCACAAGAGTGGTATAATAATCATAAAGACAGAGGTCTGTTCCTTTTCGACAACATTAACTATCTAACCTATTGATATGGCAAAGTTTTTAATCACTGGTATCACTGGATTTGCTGGTGCTCACCTTGCAAATCTTCTTCATGAAGAGGGTCATAAAGTGTACGGTTTGATCCGTCGCACCAATGGAATGGAAAGTGATATTCGTGACGTGGTTTCTGATGATGCTTATGAAGCGATTACCTTTGTATATGCTGACCTGACTAACTATCGTTCTTTGAGAACTATCTTCGAGAAGAATGAGTTTGATGGTGTGTTCCACCTTGCAGCACAGTCACATCCTCCTACCAGTTTCATTGATCCTATTGGTACAATGGAAACCAATGTTATGGGTAGTGCTAATCTGATTCAGGTTATCCAGGATCATCAAGAGGATTGCAAACTGATGTTCTGCTCTACCTCTGAGGTTTATGGAAACGTTGGTCAGGATGGGCGTAAGATTCATTGGGAAGATCATATTGTTCCCTCTAATCCTTATGGTGCTTCTAAGGCAGCAACAGATGTGTATCTGCAGGAACGTATGAACAATGGATTCATCAAAGGATTCATCACTCGCGCATTCTCACACACAGGTCCTCGTCGTGGACGTATCTTTTCTATCTCCTCTGATGCATATCAGATTGCACGAATGATGAAAGGTTTCCAAGAACCTGTTCTTAAGATTGGCAACCTCTCTACTACTCGTGTAGTAATGGATGTTCGTGATACAGTTCGTGCATATTACCTGGCAATGATTAATCCAGATGTAACTAACCATGTGTTTAACATCTGTGGTGACACTCCTCGTAAGATGCAATATTTCACTGATAAACTAATCGAACTCTCTGGGTTGGATCATGTTGAGCAAAAGATTCATGATCCATTCTGGCGTCCTCATGAGATCTACTATCAGCATGGAGATTCTACTAATCTGGTAGAAATGACAGGATTCAAAGAAGAATATGATATTGATACTACTTTGAATGATCTCTTGATGTATTGGTACAACAAGATTTCATGAAGACAGTATTCACTAATGGATGCTTTGATATTCTCCATCCTGGACACATTGAGTTGTTCAAGGTGGGGAAATCTCTTGGTGATACTTTGATTGTTGCTATTGATAGTGACGAAAAAGTAAGAAAGGCAAAAGGAGCATCCAGACCTATTAATAATATACATTATAGGAAGTCTATGTTAGAGTCTATCAAATACATAGACCTAGTACTGACGTTTGATTCCAAAGAAGGATTGGAGCAGTTGATAGAACTTTATACTCCAGATGTTCTTCTGATTGGTGGAGACTGGAGAGGTCGTGAAGTTGTAGGAGAAGAGTATGCTAAACAAGTCAAGTTTTTCAACAGGGTTGGGGACTACTCAACCACCAGAGTCATACAAAATATTAGTGATCGGTGATAGTTGCCTAGACGAATATGTCTATGGCAACTGTTCTCGTTTAAGTCCAGAGGCACCTGTGCCTGTGATGGATTACACTCGGAGAGAACCCCGAGGTGGTATGGCTTTAAATGTCTACAATAATCTCAAAGCATTTGGATTAGATGTGGATATGATTACTAATGAAGAGTCCCTTATCAAGACTCGGTATGTTGATGAAAAATCTAATCAGCAGATACTTAGAGTTGATAGGGGTGGTCCATTGAAACCATTTATGGGTAACATTGATGACAAATATGATGTCATTGTTATTTCTGATTATGATAAGGGGTTCTTAAGTCCCACTAAGTTGTTTGACATTGTTCAAGCAGCAGAGTGCCCTGTCTTCATTGATAGTAAGAAACCAGAACTTCCAAAGTATAACTGCATAATCAAACTAAACGAAGAGGAGTCTAAGAACATTAAAAGTGATAATCACAATGTGATTGTTACTCGCGGTGCTGCTGGTGCCGAGTTTGCAGGACAACTTTTCCCTGGAACAAAAGTAAGCGTGCATGATGTTGCGGGAGCAGGAGATACTTTCCTTGCTGGACTGGTTTACTTTTATCTACTTTATGGTAAGATAGAAGAGGCAATACCATACGCAAATAAAGCAGCAGGTGTTGCTGTGCAAAACACGGGGACTTATGTATTATCTGAGGATGATGTAAATGAGATATGTGATTGATATTGATGGGACTATCTGTACTCCAGGTCCCACGGAGGAGATGAGATATGAACAGGCAATGCCAATTCAGCATAGAATCGATAAAATAAATAAACTATACGACGAGGGTCATTCCATCGTATATCTTACTGCCAGAGGAATGGGTCGGTATAAGAATAATGCAGACCTGGCAAAGCAAGAATTCTATGAATTTACAGAGATACAACTAAGTTTGTGGGGATGTAAGTATCATCAACTGTTCCTTGGTAAACCATCAGCTGACTTCTATATCGATGACAAAGCTATTAACGACAAAGGATTCTTCCAAGATTGTCCCTAAAGGATGGGGACATGAAGTATGGATTGTTAATAAACCAGAATATTGTGGGAAACTTCTTTTTATCAAAGAGATGAAGAAGTGCTCTTGGCATTATCATAGTTTAAAAGACGAAACCTTCTATTTACAGTCGGGAAGAATTTTGTTAAAATACTCTGAGGATGATGATAGAGACAAAGCACAGGAGGTTGTTTTACTTCCTGGAGATAGTTTCTACATCCCTATTGGGTTAAGGCATCAAATGCTTGCCCTAGAAGACTCAGAACTCTTTGAGTTCTCGACTGAACACTTTGATGAAGATAGTAACCGCGTGATTCCTGGAGACTAATGACAGCAACACTGAGAGACAAGAACAAATCCGCATATAAACTTGATGGATTTGGTCCGCTATATCTGATTAATCTAGATGGTCAACCAGAACGTCTTCAGTATATGGAGGACCAATTTGACTATTGGGAGATTAAGGACTATACTAGAATCTCTGCCTATGATGGTAGAGATGATGACCTGAGTGATGTTATTCACGGTCAATATCCAAATATCACCTCTGGTGAGATTGGTTGCGTTACCTCTCATTTGAAAGCGATTAAGCATTTTTATGAAGAGACTGATGCCCCATACGCAATCATTATGGAAGATGATTGTGACCTGGATACTGTACGCTACTGGCCATGGGACTGGAGGACTTTCATTGCAAAGGCTCCATATGATTTTGACATTCTTCAACTTGCTGTCATCAATCCCCGTAAACTTGTCGCAAATATTCATCCCAGATATATTGACGACTTCTCCACAGCGTGCTATGTTATTACACGTCACCATGCAGCAAAAATGATGAAGCTGCACATCCGTGGTGACAAGTATAAACTGGATAATGGAGTACGCCCTCGTCCAGTTGCAGACGATCTGATCTATAATGCAGGTCGTTCCTTTGCTATTCCACTGTTTCTCTACAAGTTAGAGATGGGTTCTTCTATTCACCCAGAGCATGTGGATGTATTCCATAAAGGTCCTAGAGACGCACTTTATGGATGGTGGGCAAATGAATCTAATACGGTCAATCCAGATTCATTGCTTACCTGGGAGACTCATGCACTTGATGCTCCTGATACTTGACAAGATTCTAAAACTAGTCTAGTATAAATAAGTGTTACGACTGTCACAAGCATTTATACTTACTTGAGTGTGACAGTTGCAACAAAACGAGACAAATGTCGTTGTCTCTTTCATCTGCGGGTAATCACTCCGCAAGTAAACAACCGAGGTTTAAACAAATGATCAAATCTGTATTCGCAGCTGCTGCTGCTCTGTCAATGTCCGCAGGCGCTGCCCTTGCAGGTCCCTACGTGAACGTAGAAACCAATGCAGGTTGGACTGGTTCTGAGTACACTGGTGCTGGAACCGATCTGCACGTAGGTTACGAAGGCGATCTGGGCGAGAACGGTTCGTACTACATCCAGGGTGGTGCTACTGTTCTGACACCCGATGGCGGTGACGCTGATACCGTTCCTTCTGGTAAGGCAGGTCTGGGTCTGGCTCTGACCGATTCACTGGGTGCCTATGGTGAAGTCTCATTCGTCGGCAGTGGCGATAAGGACCTTGACCGTGGATACGGTGCTAAACTGGGTCTGAAGTACAACTTCTGATCTAATTCTCTGCTATACTGGAGGGGTCTTGAGACCCCTCTTTTTTTTATGCGCTTTCTTTGGCATCCCCTCACACTATTCAATCTGGCACTGGTAGGATCACTGGGGTTCATTGAGTTCCTCCATGTCCGTGCTCACCGTACCTATGAACTAGATGTTCATGGTCATGCCCGTCAGTTTTGTAGAGCAAACCCAGATGAATGTAAGAGATTTCTATCAGACTATTGATTTAAGTATAACTGACTACACAGCAGCCCTTGACAAGGCTGCTGTTTTACTATATAATATGTAAAGATTTATAACAGAGTGTATCATGACTGTAACACGATCCAATAGCGTGACAACTGAAGATGGTGGACGTACAAATCTGTGGGCTACTGAACCACGTATGTATGTTGACCAAACTGCAGCAGAACGCTATGGTTATGAAACGTATGCAGAGCGTGCAGAAAAACTCAACGGTCGCACTGCGATGATGGGTTTTGTATCTGCCTTGCTTTCTTACGCATTTACTGGTAAACTTTTCTTCGGTGTAATCTGAAGAAAACATGAAGAAACCGTATGTTGGCGTCCCTGCCCCAGAAGTTCTTGAAGACGATCCTTGGTTCGGTCCAGCACCGCTGACTGAAAAACGTATTGCTATCCAAGAAGCAGAATCTGCTTTTCAAGAGGCAAAGAAACTGGGTCTCCTCATTGAGGAAGAACCAGAGTCCAAGGAATCTGAAGACATCCATCAAGTGATGTATGAGATGGCAACTAAAAATGTTGCTACCACTATCGCACTTGATCCTATGCCACCTCTCGGTGGTGGGTCTGAGAACTTCCAAGAAGGTTGGATGTCAGGTGCGGGTCCACAGTTCTTTTAACTAAAATGGCAGAATCAGTTTTCACAATCACCGCTATTGCCTTCTTTGTATTGTTGGCATATTCGGTAAATAAACTTGCAGATACTTATTGATCTAATGATTTTCAATGTTACTTTAAAAACTCCAGAAGGTGATCAAGCGATCACCTGTGAAGACGATCAGTACATTCTTGACGCCGCTGAAGAAGCAGGTGTTGATATGAACTACTCCTGCCGTGCAGGTGCCTGTTCATCTTGTGCTGGTAAAGTCATTTCAGGAACAGTTGATCAATCCGATCAGTCTTTTCTTGATGATGATCAAATTGAAATAGGGTTTGTTCTTACTTGTGTAGCATACCCTACAAGTGATTGTGTTATTCAAACTGACCAGGAGGAAGCTCTTTACTAATGGAAACTTCTTTGATTGAACTTTTGACGCAAACTGAGTTTGCATGGACTGCTAACCACACGATTGCCGAATTTTTGGCAGGGTATGTATTTGGAGCAGCACTTATTATCGGAGCACCTGGAGTGTTTTTCTTTATTGCCTTTATGCCAGCGATTCAAAACACAAAGGGTCGTATGGTTGGTTATAAAGACCATAAAACCTATGGTGACTCTACTATATACGAAGTTAATAGAACTACTTGATATGCCAGATCCTGATGCACTTTGGAGAGATCTACAAAAAATCGACGACTTATACGAAGAACTTTTATGGCACCCCGATGATGAATTACAGTTCAACATCGAATACTATAAAGGTAATGGTAGAGTCGTTATTACAAACAAAACTTTAGAGGAAAAACAATGAACGAAAACGCAGAACGTATTAATGGTTGGGCAGCGATGATCGGAGTCGTCGCAGCAATGGGTAGTTATGCAGTCAGTGGTCAGATCATTCCTGGTATCTGGTGATGGGATTCTTAGTAGCAGCAGTGCTGATGCTAATTCCTATTGCAGTAGTAGCAAGAAGATCATGACTTACGATTGGACTCTATTACAAACGTTGATCTTTATCATCACACCTTACTTTCTTATGCTTGCCCTTGCTAAAAGGGATGAAGATGATGATGATGATATGGGTCCTGGTATGATGATTCCCGCACACAATCCTATTTGATCTCAATACTCTGCTCTAAATAGGGCAGAGTATTTTTTATTATGCCAAGAGGGAGATTGCTCAAGATTGATATTCTTGCAAAAGTTCTCAATAAAAAGAAAGAACTTGGAGAAGGAAGATACGATGATCAATCATATGAATGGCGTGAAGGATACAATAACGCTCTGAACCAAGTATTAGATGATCTCAATGAATATTCAAACTGAAACAACACAAAAAGATTGGGAGGACTTTTGGTATTCTCCTGAAAAGTTTGGAACATGGTATCCAGAAGATTTTGTAGAGAAAGATGAACCTGATACTGAGACCGCTGAATGATGTCAATGATGTAACTTGGAGTATTATTATTTCCTTACTGATACTTCTTGCTGGAGTTACTTATTACATATATACCATTATGAAACTTGCTTATGAGGAGTTGGAAGATGAGCGACCTAACGAATAAGGATGCCGAACAAGATTCCAAACTTGCAGTACTAGAAAGTAAGATTGAAAGTTGTCGTGAAAGAATTCATGCACTTGAGGCAGAAACCTCAAGTGTTTCTGTTATTGACAGCACTTTAGAGAATGCTATTCGTCGTATTGAGATGGTTCATAGTCGTATAGATAAGACTGAGGAAAAACTCAAAGCACTTGATAATGAGTTGCGTGGAAGAATTCGTAAAGCAGAAATGTGGATTGCAGGTGCTGGAGCAATCATCGCTGCAGCAACAACAATCATAGGAATTGCCGTATCAGTAGAATCACAGGAGATCAATCATGGGCGCAATGGTTCCCCCCAACAGGAAGTCGTGTTACAACTTCCGCGTAGTTGAGATCAACAGAGTCCTTGATGGTGACACGATTGATGTCACTATCGATCTTGGATTTGATCTCTTTAAAAAAGAAAGAGTCAGAGTCGCAGGCGTAGATACACCAGAAAAACGCACTAGAGACTTAGAGGAGAAAGCCCTTGGAATCGACGCAACAAACTGGCTCAAAGCGAAACTGGAGGGTGCTCTGGCTGGTGACGATGATCTTGTTATCCGTACTGAACTTGTTGGCGGTGTCGGGAAGTACGGTCGTCTTCTTGGCTGGTTATACCTTGGGGACGCGGCAGTGTCTCTCAATGAAAAAATGATTGAAGAGGGATATGCTTGGGCGTATGATGGCGGCACAAAACAAAAAGATTTTGAGGAACTAAGAGAGATTAGGAGAGCACATGGTACGCTTATTGACTAAAATTAAAGATTGGGATAAGGCAATGGCAAAGAAGATTCAGGACAAGTTTAACTTGACTGATTATCAAATGCTTTGTCTTGCGTTTGGAAAAGGATTTATTATCGGAGCAATTTTACTATGAGATCACAAATTCTTTCAGCACTTCGTTCAGAAGCACTGGGTAACATTGAGAAAGCGAGACTTAATGTTGAGATTTATTTGAGGAATCCTGTGGGCATTGGTGAGCACCCTGACGTGCTCGCTGCCATTCAAGATCAACTTGATATTATTGCTCATGAAGAAGAACGTTTAGATGTTATGGCAAAACACTTCAAAGATTGAGGAGAAACTAATGCTTGAGTTTGATCTGAGTATGGAGGATTACACAATAATCCTTAATGCACTTCATTATTATAAAAAGGTAGAGAAAAAAGGAAACTTTCAACAGTACGATGATAAGAAGATAAATGATCTTCGGGATCGTATGGCAAAGCAGGTTACAAACTACTTTGGATAAATAAGTTGATCCTATGCCTCTCCAAAATGCCAGAAGAAGTAAAAAAGGATGACCCTAAAAAGAAGGGTCCTATCGGAAAACTCAAAGAAAAGGTTGAAGATTCCGAAGAGCAACTTGCTATCCTCTCTACTTTTGTGCGCTTGGGAATTTTAGTATGGTCTGGTGGTATTTTAACTCTCGCGTACATTAAGTTACCACCTGCTCTGGGCATTCCAGAACAGAAGCTCGATCCGACATTCATAGCCTCTGTCTTTACTGGGGTTTTAGCTACGTTCGGGGTTCAGACCGCCAAGAAAAATGGCGAAAAGAGTGGAGGTGGTGGGAGTGGTATCAGCAAAGCTGATATGGAAAGATTGATTGAAAAGGCGTCACAAACTGCTCCTGCCCAAACAATCAGAATCGAACAGGGACCTGTGCAACTAACACAGGCACCTCCAAAATCAGATGACACTTACAAGATGTAATCATGCAAAAAATCATTAACGTATTAGCACTTCTATCATTCACTGGTGTCGCAGGCATCGTGGGTGGTGGATACTATGTTTATTCTCAAAGAGATGCCATTATTGATGGTGTCAAGGAACAAGTTACTAAACACGCTACAGAGGCAATCTCAGGCGCTCTGCCTGGGATGTTAGACTCTGCTATGCCCGAACTACCTAGTATGACTGGTGGTGCCATTGGTGCTCCTGCTGGTATTGGTGGCGGCGCTCCTGCTGTAACTGGACCTGCTATTCCTTCTTTTTGAGAAATGATTGATGGCGATACCCGACATCAACATCAGCAACAACCAAATTAAACCTATCAGAATAGAGGATCTGAATATTAATCAGGTCCTCTCTTCACCTTCATCGACACTGCCACCAGTTCCGCCTGTGGTGGTGAACATTGGAGTGCCTTTGATTGACATCCCTGGATGTGTTGAAGCGCATGAGGTTAATGAAAATAATATGTTGGAGCAAGATGATCCAAAGGGGACGGAAGTATTTTGTGATGGTAATATGCCATCATTTAATCCAATAGATTATAATGCCGACAAACTGAAGTTTGAATATGAGGAACCAATACCACCTGTATCTCCACCTCCAGAGACACCAGAAGTTCCTGAGGCACCAGAAGTAACTCCACCATCACCTAAGACAGCAAATATAGAATGTCCTACCAAAGTGCAGCAAGCACAGGAACCTGTAGGAACTTATGTCAATGGGTTTAGAGAGGTTGTTACTGGTTACGAACTCATTGACAAGACTTGTGTTCAGATAACAGAAAAAGTCCCACTACCTACACAAATAGTAGCGGGACTTCCTAGTGGTGGACAAGTTGTTCAGGTTGGTGGCGTTGCTGTTATTGCGACAACTTCGGCACTGCTTGCAAAACCGCTTGCTGATCTTTTGTTAAAAGCGGTGAAACCTGCTGTGAAGAAAGTGATGAAGAAGATTGCTGCCTTAAGGGGGAAGAAACCCCCAGTCTTGTCTGAAGGGGAGCGCCGAGCTGAGCAGCGTCAGATGAACCACGCTGTGAAGGAGCTTCGTTCTGTGTTCCCGAGGAAGAAGAAGGGATAGCGTGGACGTGTGGATGGGTATGACCTGGTGGATTGTTCACCACAACATCTGCACATACAGAATAGTACGGGCTCTTGGGGTGAAACTGAATTCCACGGAGTTTCAAATCTCCACAATTCTTGAGTCTCGCGATCTCAAAATCTAACCTCTTATTGGCAGTCAACTGTTGCTGTAGTGCAATCTGTGTTGCTGCCGCCTGTTTACATTGATCTTGTAACTTCTTATCTAATGGACGAGACCATGTAGCAGAGAAACCTACTGATAGACTAGTATTATTTTTTTGACCTGTACGTGTCGGTTGATACCAGAGAATATTGCCTGGATTATCGGGTGCGCCATCTTCATCTAGATCTCGCATGTCATAAACAGGAGTATCATAATATGCCTCATATGGATGTTGTTGACTAAACGCTCCAGTTATATATGGGGTAAAGTTTACAGTGGGACCCTGACACTGAATTCCGTTCCCGTAAGTATTAGTAATATATGGACCTTGTAAAACCTGGATCGCCTGGTTTGTGACTGAGCCTGAACTATTAGCTACAGGGGCAGCAGTCGCACTTACACCGCCCACGGTCTCTGCACGAGCAGGAAGTGCAGTTGCAAGATTGAGTAGACATAATCCTATTGTTGGAAGATACTTGTAGTGTCGGTTACGCTTGTAACCTCGGTTGTTCTTTGGATAATCGTATGATTTTGTAAACCAGGTCCTGAGTAAGTTTCGCTGAACTGAAACGCTGCCCCTGGTGTCGTTTGTGTGAATGTTGGTTTGCTGGTTATTCCTGTCCATGATGAGGTCACCCCGTTAATAGTTACATTGTTGGCACCTGTTCCTGGTGACAGGTTCCCACTTGCTGTTACTCCACTTCCAGTAGTAGAGTATTGATAACCCGTGGAATAATCCATCGAGTTAATAGTTTCAGTAATACTTTGTGTAGTCTCTGTGTGGCTCGTCATTGAGCCCTGGGTAAAATTTGGGACTACTGGGACTGCACTTGCGACAGTCCCATGTAAAGCACCAAGAATCAACCCGAGACCGATTGCTTCTTGTAGTCTGGACATGACTATTTAACCTCAGTCGATTACAGTTATTTCAGAAACGTATTGTCCCGTAGCAGATGAACCAGATCCGCCAGCTGTTACTGTGAGAGCACCTGCTGTGGTTACAGTACCTGCCAGATTACCAGCAGTTCCTGCAGTGTAAGAAGTCTGATTGGAGAACGCACTGACATCACCTACAGTAGGAGCAGTTGTGATTGCTGTATCACCTGCTGTGAAGGAGTTGCTGAACGAAAAAGCGTTTCCTGAGGTTGCTTGAGTTGCAGTTGGAATAGATCCAGCAGCAGCACCATTAGTAAGAGTGCCAAGACCACCAACACTAAGGTCAGCAGTTCCACTGCCACCAACGTCAGTGACGACGCCACTACCAGATACAGAATAAGAGTTACCCATTCTGGTAGACACAGTTCTCGCAGCATCAACGGTGAGTTGAACGCTTGATGCGTGTTTGGTCACTAGTCCACCTGCATAAGCTGGTGATGCCATCATAAACATTGCCAAAGCAATGAATGTCTTTTTCATTTCTTACCTAATAAAACTATATTGCTATTTATCAAAAGCTTCCTCAGATGAAGAATGTAATGTTCGTAGGTATACCAGACACTTTTGGGGGTGGCACACGAGGGTTGACTAGGTGCGGAAACCCGTGTATTATAAATACATCAACGACACAGAAGTTCACATTTCTTCACCGTTGGACCACACCCCAAACCGAGACCTATAGGGTGTCAAAATTACGTCTCTCATACCTCTGCTAAGGGTGCAGAGGAATAGTAACTCCACCATTTCCCTGATGGTCTTACTTTTTTTCGATAACAATGGCTCAGTCTATTATTTCTCGCCAGCAAGGCGAGTCTACCTGGGAACAGTTTTGTAACTGGGTAACTTCCACAAACAACCGTCTCTATGTCGGTTGGTTCGGTGTGCTTATGATTCCAACTCTGTTGGCAGCAACCGTATGCTTCATCACTGCATTTGTTGCAGCACCTCCCGTCGATATCGACGGCATCCGTGAACCC
>Ga0163109_10000721_pt1 | contig 26349 bp, 26 predicted proteins | sample CRUFie1St13metaG_FD_108704 | JGI IMG/M metagenome (GOLD analysis project Ga0163109, IMG submission 108704) | Marine microbial communities from the Costa Rica Dome - CRUD Field 142mm St13 metaG | ecosystem: Environmental > Aquatic > Marine > Oceanic > Photic zone | place: Costa Rica: the Eastern...
ACAAGCATGACCTCTTCATTCCCATAATAGGCAGAAAGATCAATACTTTCTCTGCGCCATTCAAAGGATCAAGTAAGCTGCGATTTACCCAAGTTAAGCCACGATCAGTCGACTTGTAGACTTCGCCTGGCTCTGTTCCAGCATACAGGATATCGGGGTGTGAGGTCGACTGAGCAAAGCCCCTTACATTGTTTTGACGCGGCGATCGAGTGGAATCTGCAATAAAGGTCTCAATAGGACCTAGTAAGCTCCAATTCCCCGAGCGACTACCCTGCTCAATCAGCTCACTTCGGTGGGCTAATCGTGCATCAAGGCTTGGATATACTATCGAACCATCTACTTGAATAAAATCTTGAATTCGCTTTCTCCAATGCTTATAAAACTGCGTATGCGTAGTCTTTTCAAAGTCATTGGAGCGATAATATGCTTTGTATGCTGCATCAACTTCCCACACATTAGCATCCTCAGCATACATCATTTGAGCCCATTGAGGGAGTCGGGCAATCTCGGCCTCAGATGGCGTGGAGAAGAAGGTCTGACCATGAAGAGAAACAGCTAGGCAACTCAGCACAAACGCGCCCAAAAAATTTGTACGTATCACTTTATTCAAGAACATAGTTCTAATGTAAAAGAAAATGAAAATATCCTTCGGATAACCTAGATAATGCAGCGCAGTTAATTACATTGCAAAAACTTCAAATTCTACAAGTATGCGGATTATATCATGGAATGTAAACGGAATTCGAGCCTCGGTCAAAAAAGGCCTTGTCGAGCAAATCAATAGTCATCAGGCAGATATCTGGTGTTTCCAAGAAACCAAAGCTCAGGATGACCAGGTCATGGAAGCCCTAAGTGATTTATCCTCTGAATATCATATTCAAAGTACATCTGCTATCAAAAAGGGTTATTCAGGCGTTGCCATTCTTGCTAAAAAATCAACCTTCGGTGAGGCGGCACCCTCTTGGTCAAGCGGTCTTTCCATCGATGAGCATGATCAGGAAGGGCGAGTATTGCGTGTTGATGCGGGTGACTTTCACTTAGTGAATGTTTATGTTCCCAATAGCAGCAGTGGGATGAAGCGTCTCCCCTATCGGAAAACATGGGACATAGCTTTTGCCAACTACTTAAAAACGCTCCGAGAAGAAAAGCCTGTAATTGTGACAGGAGATTTTAATGTTGCCCATCAACCCATTGACTTAGCACGACCCAAAGAGAATTACAATAAAACATCGGGATACACACAAGATGAGATCGATGGCATGGATCTTCTTCTTGATCAAGGGTTTTTTGATGCCTTCCGGACGATGCACCCAGAGAAAGTACAGTATACATTTTGGAATATGCGCTTTAAAGCAAGAGAGCGTAATGTGGGATGGCGATTGGACTACTTTCTTGTCGACAAAACTTTACAAGAATCCACCACTTCGAGTGCTGTAATGGACGACATTCATGGTTCGGACCACTGCCCTATCGATCTCGAGCTCAATTTGGGCTAATTTTTTATCGGTAAAACCAAGAAGAATCATACCTTTCCTTTATGAATGCAGTGTTTCAACAAGCAGAAGCTCTTCATGAGAAGATAAAAACTGAGGTCATCCAAGATGCTGAGGCTTTCAGAATCCAATACCTAGGGAGTAAGGGGGAAATCAAAGCCATGTTTTCAGCCATGAAAGACATAGAGCCCAAAGAGCGAAAAGCGTTTGGGCAGCTCATGAATGCACTGAAAGTTACTGCGGAAGGTCGGCTAAAAGAGGCACAAGGTGAGCTAGAATCCAATGGGACAGCGTTAGAAAAAAGAGACTACACTACTCCAGGTATCGCCCATAAATTTGGCACACGCCACCCTATAGAACAAACCAAAGATCGAATGATCGAAATCTTTGCGAAACTTGGTTTTTCAATTGCTGAAGGACCCGAAATTGAAGATGATTGGCACAACTTCACGGCGTTAAACATACCACAAGATCATCCGGCAAGGGATATGCAGGATACCTTCTATGTAGATAGTAAAGCAAACATCTTATTGCGCACGCATACATCGGCTGCACAAATCCGTGTCATGGAGAATGAAAAGCCTCCTATTCGTGTAATCACTCCTGGACGTGTATTCCGAAATGAAACCATATCCGCACGAGCTCATTGTGCTTTTCACCAAGTAGAAGGCCTATATATTGCTGAGAAAGTGTCTTTTGCAGACCTCAAGCAAACCCTCTATTATTTTGCTAAGGAGATGTTTGGAAGTGACAATATCCGACTGCGGCCTTCCTACTTCCCTTTCACAGAGCCTTCCGCTGAGTTAGATGTCTCATGCTTCATTTGTGATGCAAAAGGTTGCCCGGTCTGCAAAGGCAGTGGATGGGTAGAGATTGGAGGGTGCGGCATGGTCGATCCCGCCGTGCTAAAATCTGTAAACATTGAACATCCTAAGTATACTGGGTTCGCCTTTGGTATGGGCATCGAGCGAATTGCCATGTTAGTCCATGGCATCGATGATCTTCGACTATTTTTTGAGAACGACCAGCGTTTTTTACAACAGTTTTAACGTTCTCTAACGCATTCAACACATTTTCATCAAGGAATGTGCGTTATAAAAACATTATCTTTGTCGCTATTAAAAAATTATATAATGCAATACGCTAAAAATATACTCTTGCTGATTGGGATTGCAACCCTAGCAACATCATGTGTTTCTAAGAAGAAATATGATATGGCTATAGAAGAGCTCGATGGTCTTCGTATCGAACGCGCTCGATTAGTAACTGACCTATCGAATTGTGAAACATCACTCGATTCTTCAAAAGCATCGAACAGTGTTCTTACTGAAGAAAATGTGACGCTCACTGAAGACTTAAATTATTGTGAGTCAAGTAACGAGATTTTAATTGACCGAATGGCTGATTTATCGGTTATCACGTCTGAAGGCTCACAACGAATCAGCGAAGCGATAGAAAAACTCTACATGATGAATGATAGCATTGGAGAACTTGTAGAGAATATCAACATGAAGGATAGCATGATCGCTACTCTTGAAGGAAACATCCGCAGATCACTTGATGATTTGAGTGATGAGGATATTAATATTGAAGTACGAGGAGGTGCAGTATTTATTTCTATATCGGATAAACTTCTTTACACTTCAGGTAGTGCTAACCTCTTACCACAGGGTGAGAAAGTAATGGAAAAAATTGCATTAATCATCAATGATCACAAAGATTTTGAGGTGATGATTGAAGGTCATACCGATAACCGACCCATCGCAGGGTATTGTATGAAAGACAATTGGGACTTAAGCGCACAGCGTGCAATTGCAGTTGTTCGAACATTACAAGAAAACTATCAAGTAGATCCTGCAAGAATGATTGCTGGTGCACGAGCAGAATATCAACCTAAGGGTGATAACGAAACAGCAGAGGGAAGAAGTGCTAACCGTCGTACAGAAGTGGTTATCCTTCCCAAGTTGGATCAGTTTTATGATTTAATGATTCCTAGCGAATAAGCGGAAAACTGTTTACGATTTTTTTGTTATGGCGCTGTTTATCAGCGCCATATTTTTACCCCCTCGGAGCAATTGTTACACATCGGTATACTTTGTCGAGACCGCTGTACTTGTTCGATAAATGAAGAAGAAAGATCATTGGTCCAAATCGACTGAACCGAATCTTTAGAATAATCGCCTAAGGCAAATTCAGCGTCCTTATCAAAACAGCAAGGGACAACCTTTCCATCCCATGTCATCACGGCGCTATGCCATGCTTTCCAGCAGTGGCGATCCCCACGCTGTTTAAGCTCGTACTTTCCCTCCTTATTTTTCCTATACCTAGAATATGTCGGTGAAGACGGCATAAGATCATGTCCATTTTCAAAATCATAAAGCTGAGCCGTTTTTAAAGAGAAGGCATCAACACCATAGGATTTCGCCATGGATCGAAGCGTATCAATTTCATCTTCATTAGACGAAAAAACAACAGTCTGCCAGATTACATGCGGATTCTTATATCCTCCTTTTTCTCGTGCATTAAGTAAGGTTTCTATACCGCGCAAAACCTTGTCTAATTCCCCACCCTTTCGATAACGACCATAGCTCGTTTGAGTACTTCCATCGATCGAAATGATCAATCGATCAAGACCACTGTCTAATGTTTCCTGCGCTCGACGGGCCGTAAGGAAGTGCCCGTTGGATGAGGTAACGGTATATATTCCTGCCTGAGAAGCAAGGCCTACCATTTCCGTAAACTGCGGGTGCACATAGGGCTCGCCTTGAAAATAAAAGTAGAGATAGACCAAGTGATCCTTAACCTCATCAACTAGTCGTTTAACATGGTCTACATCAATGGTACCCGTTGGCCTCGAAAAGGATTGCAAACCACTTGGGCATTCAGGACAACCGAGATTACAGGATGTGGTCGGCTCAACGGACAGCGTCATCGGTAAGCCCCACCTTGAACCACGACCTTGCCAGGTTGCCAACTTATAGGATAGAAGTAGCTTGGACAAGTTCGCGAGCTTTTTATAACTCAACTTACCTAGAAACCGCTGTGTATCCTGCCAAGACATAACGTCAAATTAAAGAATTCCTACAAGGAAATCCCAATTTAGAGTCTATGGATTGTACATTTATTCTATGAATGTATCATGGAATTCAATCGAGGGGTATAGCGATATAACCTATGCCAAAAAAGATGGCGTCGCGCGCATCGCATTTAATCGGCCAGAAGTGCGGAATGCATTTCGCCCAAAAACCGTAGCCGAACTACTTAGAGCATTTTATGATGCCCAAGAGGATAATAGTATCGGGGTAGTTTTACTATCTGGGGAAGGACCTTCTCCAAAAGATGGTGTGTATTCTTTTTGTAGTGGAGGAGATCAGAGAGCTCGAGGAAAACAAGGCTATGTTGATGGCTCGGGTACACCAAGACTTAATATTTTGGAGGTGCAGCGATTGATTCGTTTTATGCCTAAGGTTGTCATTGCCGTAGTGCCGGGTTGGGCTGTTGGTGGTGGACATAGCCTTCATGTAGTGTGTGATATGACGCTAGCTAGTCAAGAACACGCCATTTTCAAACAAACTGATGCAGATGTATCAAGTTTTGACGGGGGATATGGGTCGGCCTATCTCGCGAAAATGGTGGGGCAAAAAAAGGCACGAGAAATCTTTTTCTTAGGAAAAGATTATACAGCACAGGAGGCCCTTGACATGGGTATGGTTAACGCCATCTATCCCCACGAAGAGTTAGAAGATAAAGCCTTTGAATGGGCCCAAACGATTCTTCAAAAGTCACCTACGGCTATAAAAATGCTGAAGTTTGCCATGAACCTAACCGATGATGGAATGGTAGGCCAACAAGTTTTCGCTGGAGAGGCTACTCGCTTGGCTTATATGACTGACGAGGCGCAAGAAGGACGAGATGCCTTTTTAGAAAAAAGAAAGCCCAATTTTAAGGATGTGAAGCGCTTATCACTTTAGTCCGAAAATCCAGGACTATTTCTTTGGGATTTTGAGGTTAATACCCTGTTCAACTAAGAGAACATTGGTGATGGTATTGTCTCTGAGAATATCCTCGACACGCACTCCATATTCATAGGCAATATCGAAGATTGATTCACCGAAGCGAACACGGTGATACACACAATCGCAGTTCTCATCATATTCATCCGATTGCACACCAACCTCATCAGGTCGTTCTCCGTCTGACACGTAGGGATTTAGTCCTTTGTTATCACCTACAACTAGGCCCTGGCCCAACTCTAACATCATCGACTCTAGTTCATTCCACTCCATTAATTCCTCTACGCTTACCGAGAAATTCATAGCAATCTTTTCGAGATAATCTCCTTGTTGAACATAATATATGTTCTTGCGTTCATCATAACCACCATTCACCCGGTCATCTCGTAAAACAAAGAACAGGGTATCACTTGTCAAATAAATATCTTGTTCCAACGCATAAAATCTTGCGGACTTATCGGAAGGAACATTCAACGTGAATCCATTTTGGTAATAGGGAATCCAATCTGTTTTTAGCGACGGATTTAGACGAGCCAAGTCAGCAGAATCCATATCCAAAGCAGCAGCGATGTGGCTAATTTTTAGAGGAGAAAAGATTTCTACAGGAATACTAGGAGCAATGCTGTAACTCGGATAGATAATCGGAATTTTGTAGTAGTCCGCATAGTGCATGGAATAGACCATCGCTATATACTTTGGAACATATTTTTGCGTCTCACGTGGCAATTGAGGTTGAATATCCCAATAGGTCCTACCACTTGCTGTTCTTGATATAGCGCGATTCACCGTTCCGGGGCCTGCATTGTATGATGCCAGACTCACCAACCAATCATCGTATGTCCTGTTCGCAGCCTTGAGGTATGCCAGAGCAGCCTGCGTTGATTTGATCGGATCACACCGTTCGTCCACCCATGAATCAAGGGTTAAGCCAAGTCCTCGTGCAGTAGCTGGCATAATTTGCCACAATCCGCGAGCTCCGGCATAACTTGTTATTTGAGGATCAAGTCCAGACTCGATAAGGGTGAGATACTTTAGCTCAATAGGCATTTCTTCCTCAGCGAGCATTCCCTCAAAAATCGGAAAATAGTATTCTGCTCTTCCTCGCAGCTTGGCCATGTAGTTCCTAGCTGAGTATACCATGGTCCGTATCTCAGCGATTACTTGATCATTACATTGAAAATTAACCAGCGCGGGGATGGCTTCAAGCTGCGCTTTGATCTCATCATCACTTGGCTGTGGCAATTCACTTTGAGGCAGGCGGATCATTGCTTTGATCTCATCATCTGTCAATACGGCGGTATCCTGGATGATGGATGACTGAATGGAAGAGTCAACATGTGAATAGTCCCAATCTGGAATATGAGAATAAAAGAAGCCCCGTTGAGCCTTTACAGAAAAGGATGTAAGGATTACTAAAAATCCAAGAAGAAAAAATCGAAACCACTTCACAACTAGAGAATTAACATCGCATCCCCATAGCTATAGAAACGATACTTTTCTTTAATGGCCTCTTCATAGGCCTTCATAATCAAATCATATCCACCAAAGGCACAAACCATGATAATCAAGCTTGATTTAGGCAAATGGAAGTTTGTCAGCATTGAATTAGCAATTGAAAATTCAAAAGGAGGATATACAAACAGATTCGTCCAACCTTGTCCTTCTTTTAATCGACCATAGGCTGAGACAGAAGACTCAATCGCCCTCATCGATGTCGTACCAATAGAACAGATTCGTTTTCCTGCATCAAGCGCAGTGTTGATGGTTTCAACCGCTTGGTTATTGACCATATAGAACTCAGCATCCATTCTATGCTTAGATAAATCCTCTACTTCGATCGAACGAAAAGTACCAAGCCCAGTGTGTAAAGTAACTTCGGCCATATCTACCCCGTTGAGCTCCAGACGTTTCATCACCTCTCGACTAAAATGCAGCCCAGCAGTAGGAGCCGCAACAGCACCATCAACCTTTGCATAGATTGTCTGATATCGACTTTCGTCTATCTCCTCAGAATCCCTTTTGATATACTTTGGAAGAGGCGTAGATCCCAAACCAAATAAGACCCTCCTAAAATCTTCTTGAGAGCCATCGAAAAAGAATCGAACAGTTCGTCCACGAGAGGTGGTATTATCTACGACTTCAGCAACGAGTTCATCGTCACCAAAATAAAGCTTGTTGCCCACGCGAATTTTACGCGCTGGATCGACTAAAACATCCCATAACATTTGCTCTTTGTTGAGCTCACGAAGCAAAAACACTTCTATTTTCGCTCCAGTCTTTTCCTTCTGGCCATACAACCTTGCAGGAAAGACCTTTGTATTATTCATAGCTAGGGTGTCCCCTTCACCGAAATAATCGATAAAGTTTTTGAAGGTTTTGTGTTCGATGGTTTGTTTTGCACGGTCGATGACCATTAATCTGCTCTCATCGCGCTGCTCGGTAGGAAACTCCGCAATAAGTTCTTTTGGCAATTCATAATTAAAGTGAGAAAGCTTCATTCGTTCCATCCTCCAAAATTACTACTAACTTGCATTCTTTAGCGAATCTAAATTCATTCAATGTTGCGCATTCTATTTCGCAGTTTGTTAACCGGTTTTCTTGAGATCTGGTCCCATAAACTTCGATCTACCTTGTCCTTTTTTGGAGTCTTCATCGGCGTACTCTGTATTATGACCGTGTTCGCTTCTGTCGATTCCTTAGAGCGCAACATATCCGGCAGTATAAACTCTCTTGGAAATGATGTAGTCTATGTACAAAAATGGCCATGGGATTTTGGAGAAGGTTATCCCTGGTGGGAGTACATGAACCGACCCGAAGTCAGTGAGGACGAATACCTTGCCATCCGCCAGCGTATCCGTTCTTCTCAGGCGATATGTTACCTCGAGGTTATTGAAAACCAACAAGCAATTTCATCATGGACTTCTATGGATGCTGTCAATCTTGTCAGTGTATCAGAAGGCTATGACAACATCCGCAGTCTGCAGCTGACTAGCGGACGATTCTTTAGTCAACGAGAATTTAATAACGGAGAACCCGTCGCTATTCTCGGTGGAAGTATTGCATTAGAGCTTTTTCCTAAAGCCGTCAGTGCAATAGGACAAAAACTCAAGATGAATAATGCAGAGGTTCGTGTCATTGGTGTGTTACAGGAAGAAGGTCAAGATATTCTTAATCTTAGTTTGGATAATGACATTATTGTATCCAATGCCTTTATCAATAAAACCATGGGAAGGGAAACCTTTGGAAGTCCGCTTATCATGGCCAAAGTGAAGGAAGGACAAACCATGGATGAGGCCAAGGCAGAACTCGCCTTTCTTATGCGCTCTGTGCGTTACCAAAATATCCAATCCAAGGACGACTTTGCGATCAACGAAACAAGTTTGTTGGCCAACGCGTTCACCAAAGTGTTTGAAGTGGTCAATCAAGCAGGACTTTTCATTGGGATTTTTTCCATCCTTGTTGGCGGCATAGGTATTCTCAATATCATGCTGGTTTCCGTTCGTGAGCGCAGAGTCTACATAGGCATAAAAAAAGCATTAGGTGCCAAGCGCTATGTTATCATGCTTGAGTTCTTGATTGAAGCCGTCATGCTCTGTTTGATCGGAGGGGGCTTAGGGATGATTGCGAGTTATGGCTTCTTAAACATAGCCAATCTTGTTATCGCACAAAGTGGCGCATCGATCGTACTGAGCCTATCCCAACAGAATGTTGTGCTTGGTCTTGGATTATCTACAGCCATTGGTCTGCTAGCAGGAGCGATACCCGCTTACTTGGGAGCTTCTCTTGACCCTGTAAAAGCAATACGTAAAATCTAAGAGTTTGCCTCTAAGTCGTCTTGACGTAAGATATAAGTTCCCTGTATTGAACAAGCTGCCTTTCCAGCTAGAAGACAACGATGTAAAACGTCTTCAATGCCCATAGTGTTCTTCGTAGCGTCTATTACTGCAGCAAAGACAGAATCACCAGCCCCGCAGACATCGGTTATCGAATGAGAGAGGGCCGATTGATGATGAAAGGTGTCGTTTTGATCTAAAGCCGCAATACCCGCTTCAGACAGCGTCACAATAAGTTGATCACATTGCAACTTAATTTTAGACTTTCTCATCACCTCTTCTAAGTTGGCTAAGTCTGTTAAGGCAGCAACATCTATTTGATTTGCCTCGGCTAACTCTTTGCGATTTGGCTTAAAGATGGAGACCGCTTTGTAGTGCCAAAAGTTATCTTTTTTGGGATCTACCACGACCTCTACGCCAGCTGCCATGGCCATAGATAATATGCCATTAATCAAATCAGGAGTCAAAAGCCCTTTGTTATAATCTTGGATTACGACAATATCCAACTCTTTTTTTATCTCCTCCTCGACCTTGCGAAGTATATCTTCAACTATACCTATCTCAATAGCTAGTGTGCTTTCTACGTCAACACGCATCTGATAGACTCCATCGACTAGAATACGTTGTTTGTGCGTAGTAGGTCTCCCATCCGAAAAGGAAATCACTTCGAGATTTTTGTAAGTAGCCAACAAGTTTGACAAACGCTCGCCTTGCGCGTCTCTGCCAACTAGCCCCATAAGAGAAACGTCCCAGCCTAAACTGTGCAAGTTAAGGGCTACATTGGCCGCTCCACCAGCAACATAATTTGTTGAATCATGAAGAAGTATTGGAGCATCAGCTTCCGGAGATTGCCTTGTCTTTGTTCCTTTAAGGAAACTATCCAAGATGATATCGCCAAGAACTAATGCACGCATATCAACTAAAATACGGAGCCAAGCGACTTACCATTTTCTCCAAGTCCTCAATCGAGGCTGCATAGGAAATACGCATGGCATTTGGCTCTCCAAAACCTGACCCACCCACTAAAGCAACATCCAGTTGGTCTAGCAAGAGCTCAGCAAGACGATCACCCGAAGTAATCTCATTACCATTGATTGAGAGACCGAGTGCCTTTTGAATATTGATAAACAAGTAAAAAGCTCCATCTGGTTTTATGTAGGACCATCCTTTAAAATCTTTTAGGGCATCGAGAAGATAATCTCTTCGTTGAACAAAGGCATCACGCATAGCCAAGGTTTCATCCAAAGGCCCAAGCAATGCAGCCTCAGCACCCTTTTGAGCCGCGGCAGATGTGCCCGAGGTAAATTGCCCCTGAAGCTTACTACAAGCTTTTACGACATCTTTTGGACCGGCTAAATAGCCAATACGCCAACCTGTCATGCAATATCCCTTCGACATACCATTCACTATTAATACTTGGTCTCGAATAGCTTGATTTTTTGCGATACTCGCATGGGGCTTTCCTGTAAAATTGATATGCTCATAAATCTCATCGGTCAAGACCCATAACGAAGTATGTTTTTCAATAACCTTGGACAGGGCATCCAATTCCTCTTGAGAGTAGCACATCCCCGAGGGATTACTAGGGCTACTAAAGATGAGCATCTTAGCAACCTTCCCTGATGCTGAAAGACTAGCCAAGGTCGACTCAAGTTGAGCTGGAGTAATCTTAAACTGTTGATCGATACCTGTAGGTATAGGAACAACTTCGGCTCCCGCCATCTTTGCTATACCCGCATAACTCACCCAATACGGGACAGGAAGCAAAACAACCTCTCCAGGATTTACGAGGGTTAATACTGCATTGGCAATCGATTGCTTAGCTCCAGTCGACACGATGATCTCGTCAGGAGCATAAGAAAGATTGTTTTGCGTCGAAAGTTTGCTGGAAATAGCCTCTCTCAAACTGAGCAATCCTGGTACCGGCGTATACTTCGTAAAACCATCTCGTAGTGCCTTAGCACCCGCTTCTACTATAAAATCAGGGGTTGGAAAATCAGGTTCTCCCAAGGTAAGATTGATTACCTCTTTTCCTGCTTGGCGTTTTTCACGCGCCATTTGAGCCATCTTGATGGTAGATGAAGTAGGAACGCGTTGGATGAGTTTGGAGAACGTCATGGTTAGTGTTGAGGATTAGTCTAAAGTGCTTCTTTTACAGATGCCGTATAGGCACCATCATTTACGGCACCAATAACTTGAATCATTGAGTCTGGAGTTATAGCAGAGTTATCAAAGCGTACAAATGCCGTTTGATTCTCAAAATCCACAGCACAGGCACTTACCCCAGTGCAGGAAGCGAGTTTCTCTTCAATAGGCTTAGCACATCCCGAAGGACACATCATACCCTCAATAGAGAGAAGTGCAGAGTCGTTTGCAGCGACTTCTCGGTCCTGTGTTTTAGGTTCAGGAGTATCTGACGTATTACCCGACTCGCTGGTGCAACTCAGAAGAAGAAATGATGCTGAAATGAAGAAGAAACAAAGTATACTAGTAATTTTTCTCATAGCGGTTTAATCGATAGGTGTTTGCCTCAAAAGTAGGTCTTTACCCTAAACCTTTTGAAAAACTATCGAAACCTTTTTCACATCCTGCAACCCATGTGCATAAGTCTTGACCAAAGTCATGTTTAGCGCGATCTTCGACCGCACTTGCCCAATCTAAATCAACGTCTAGAAACCGAGCACAAAACAATCGATCCGGCAGGATTTTGTCCAAAATAAACATCTGCTCTTTTACCTGATTTGGTCGGGATAGATGTTGACTCTCTTTACACCACGAGAGACGATGAAGATAGACATCAAGTGAATCCACATCATGCACTTGACTATTTAGTCGATCGACCAAGGTATTGTAGGAACCGGATAGGGTCTCACCCCAATGGGACGACGCATCCTTTTGATTTAATAGCCATCCATCAAGCATTAACTCTAGCCATACATGAGCAATCGTATGGCAACGCTTCCAACCTAAAGGCTTCGCATATTTTTGCACATCCTCCGTGATAGATATACAGGCCTCTTGGAAAACATCCAGATGATGAAAATGCTGATCCAAATGAATATGCCATTGAACACCAACCAGCCAATCCTTTGCGATAGGATCACTTTGTATCTTGCCTGCATTGAGTCGGGATGAATTATATATCCTAGTAAATTTTGGCCAAAGATCAGGAGCAATTACCCCATGAGCCGTGTAGGGTGAGCAAGATTCAGGAAGGGTAACTAAATGACTGTAGATATTCATGTTCTAATCCGGTGCGAAAATATTTACCTTGCAGGAAAAAGGTGCAATAATTATGCATAAAGATGTTTTTCAAGAGTTGGAATGGCGAGGGATGATTCATAATCATATCCCCGGTACGGCGGAGCGATTAGCAGAGAAGCCCACCAAGGTGTATATCGGTTTTGACCCGACCTCTGATTCTCTGCATGTAGGAAGTTTAGTACCTATTATGATCTTAGCACACCTACAACAAGCCGGGCATACTCCAGTTGCCCTTATTGGCGGCGCAACAGCCATGGTAGGTGATCCATCGGGAAAGAGCAAGGAAAGAAACCTTCTCACGGCTAAGGAAATCCAATACAACATGTTTGGCATTCGGAAACAACTCCAGCGATTTCTTGATTTTGAATCCGAAGACAATGCAGCAGTAATCGTTAACAATGCCGAATGGCTCGGAAAATTCAATGTTTTAGACTTCATTCGGGATGTTGGAAAAATGGTCACAGTAAATACAATGATGGCCAAAGAATCGGTTAAAAAGCGAATTGAAACTGGAATATCCTTTACGGAGTTCACCTATCAGTTATTGCAGGGATATGATTTTCTCCATCTGTTTAAAACGATGGATTGTGAAATCCAAGCAGGTGGATCAGACCAATGGGGAAACATCACCACGGGAACGGAAATGATTCGCAAGGAATTGGGCAAATCAGCCTATGCTTTCACATGTCCCTTGGTAACTAAATCTGATGGAGGAAAATTCGGCAAAACGGAACAGGGAAATGTTTGGCTTGATCCTAAACGTACCTCCCCTTATGCCTTTTATCAATTTTGGCTAAACACAAGTGATGAGGATGCTACAAAGTACATCAAGCTTTTCACCATGCTTGACCGCACAGCCATCGAAGATTTGATTGCCGCGCATCAAAAGGAACCCCACCTTCGAGCACTGCAAAAAGAACTCGCGGAAAACATAACGACTACAGTCCATGGCGAGGAAGGTCTACTAAAGGCAGAACGTGCTACGAAACTACTTTTTGGAAAGTCAGAACGAAGTGATTTAGACGCATTCACAGCACAGGAGTTAAGACAGATATTTGATGGAATGCCTCAGTTTGAATTGGCTGAAGAAACTCTAGAGAATGGACTATCCATGGATGAGATGCTCAGCGGAGCAACCGCAATTTGCGAATCGAAATCAGACGCGCGACGAGCGCTTAAGGAGAATTCGATCCAAGTCAATAAAAACCGAATCGGTCCTGATTACGTCTGTACAAAGGAGGATGTTATGTCAAATGGAATTATTCTCATTCAACGTGGCAAAAAGAAATATTTCTTGGTAACGGTGGCAAGCAACCCGGAGTAAAATAGCCAATCTAGGCGTGGGACTAGGGTCAACTAGTACTCTTCTTCATCAAAGAAAAAATCATCCTTAGTAGGATAATCAGGCCATATATCTTCAATACTTTCATAGACTTCATCATCGTCTTCCAATTCTTGAAGATTCTCTACCACCTCAACGGGTGCTCCAGTGCGAATGGCAAAATCAATAAGATCGTCCTTTGACGCAGGCCAAGGTGCTTCTTCTAAGTGAGTCGCTAATTCTAATGTCCAAAACATACGATACGATTTCAGCTAAAAATAGGATTTCCAACGAATCAAACAAGTTTAGAATCCACACGAATGTGCATATCTTCTGTAAATAGAGGCTAAGCCTCCCATTTTCGCTCCTCGACACCTTGTTCCTTGGCAAGTTGACGACTCAGTACAAAAAGATAATCAGATAGCCTGTTTAGGTATTGTATGATAAAGACCACTGAATCAAGTGATGAATCAAGACCCACCACACGACGTTCTGCTCTTCGGCATACGCTGCGCGCCACATGACAATATGCATTACTCAGGCAACCCCCAGGGAGAATAAAGTTTTTTAAAGGAGGCAAGTCGTTGGTGAGGTCATCTATTTCATTTTCCAATCGCTCGATTGCTAATGGATTTAACTCGGGTAAATATTCTGACTTAGGGTTATCCAGGGAAGCAAGATGACTTCCGATGCGAAACAACATATCCTGAACGCTTAGCAGTCTATCCACAGACACATTCGTCTGTCCCACATACTCTATAACAACAGCTAAAACACTATTTAACTCATCAACTGTACCGTAAGCCTCAACGCGTAGGTCACCTTTGGAAACTCGACTTCCTCCGAATAAACCGGTTTCTCCTTTGTCCCCTGTTTTTGTATAGATTATCATGGCAAGCTCAATGATTTTTAGTCAAAACTTCGTGGCGTTCAATACGTCCGTCTTTTAAATGAATAATGCGTTGGGCATATTCCGCAATTTCCCGTTCATGTGTAACAACAACAATCGTATTGCCTTGGGCGTTCACTTTCGTCAACATTTCCATAATTTCTTGAGCAGTGGTACTATCAAGATTTCCTGTAGGTTCATCCGCTAAGACTAACGAAGGCTTATTAGCTAGGGCTCTTGCTATAGCAACTCGCTGACGTTGACCACCAGACAACTGATTGGGTTTGTTTTTCAACCGATCACCTAAGCCAACTAACTCAAGCATTTCTTGGGCACGTAGTCGACGCTGTTTACTCGAAATGCCAGCATAAACCAGGGGCAAGGCAACGTTATCCAAACTAGACATCCGGGGCAATAGATTAAAGCTTTGAAAAACAAATCCTATTTCCGTATTACGAATTTCAGAAAGCTGCCTATCGCGCATCGACCCCACATCTTTTCCGTTTAATGCATACTTTCCAGAAGTTGGGCTATCGAGACAACCCAGAACATTCATCAAGGTAGATTTACCAGAACCTGAGGGGCCCATAAGCGCAACAAATTCGTTTTGATGAATGGATAAATCCACGCCATCCAAGGCGTGAATATCTACTCCTCCGAGTCGGTACGATTTACGAATATTCTCAAGAACGATTAGAGCACTCATTGCCCTTTAATCACTTTAGGTACTTTAAAATAGGTCCCATCATGACTTGGCGCACTGCGGAAGACATCCTCCTTTGCCAGAGTTGGCGCCGTCTCATCCGACCGGAGACGTCCTTTGACCTGATGAACTTGCGTCATTGGCTCTTCATTGGAAAGGTCGAGTTGATCCAGCGCATCAACAAAACCAATCATACGCTCTAAATCTTTCACTAGACGCTGTTTCTCTTCCTTATCAAAACTTAGTTTTGCTAAGGATGCTAAGCGCTCAACAAGCTTTACATCAACCTTCATTATGCTAAAATAAGAGGGATTTATGGAAGATTGATTTTATTCGTTGTATATCGAATGAAATATTAACTTCGACAGTATGAAAACGGTGCTTAGTGGAATGCGTGCGACAAGTCGTTTGCACTTGGGAAATTATTTTGGGGCAGCAGCTAATTGGCTGCGCATGCAGGAAGAATACAATTGTTATTTTTTTGTGGCGGATTTGCATGCCCTGACAACAGATCATGATCCCAAAGCATTAAATCATCATACAAAAACAATATTTGCACACTACCTCGGATTGGGTTTGGATCCCGAAAAATGCACTCTCTACATACAAAGTGATGTGCCAGAGATCGTAGAACTCTATTTAGTACTTAACATGTTTGCCAATAAAGGGGAATTGGAAAAGACAGCATCCTTTAAAGAAAAAGCAAGGAAAAAAGGGCAATCATTAAATGCCGGTCTCCTCACCTACCCGGTGCTTATGGCAGCTGATATTCTTATTCACCGAGCGGACTTCGTTCCGGTAGGAAAAGATCAAGAGCAACATCTTGAAATGACCCGGACCTTTGGTAATCGGTTTAATCATGTATACAAAAAGGACTTATTCCCAGAACCTCAAGCATTTGCCTACAGCGAAAGCCTTGTGAAAATATTTGCATTGGATGGAAGTGGTCAAAAAATGAGCAAATCCGATCACAATACAAACAACACCATCTTTCTCACGGATTCAGACGACGAGATTCGGAAAAAACTGAAAAAAGCGAAGACAGATAGTGGTCCCCAAGAAAAAAACAGTCCTTTCTCGCAGGAAATCAAAGGGCTTTTTGAGTTAATGGCTGGGGTCAGTAGTCAGGAAACTTTACAAGCATTTACAGCAGATTATGCGAATTGCTCAATACGTTATGGAGATTTCAAAGCCCAGTTAGCCACAGATGTTATTGATTTTATTGCTCCAAAACGAGAAGAGATTTTATCTTGGCAAAGTGACGAGGTCCGAATGAAGCGTATTGCGCAACTTGGAGCGGACAAGGCACGCGAAAGTGCGAGAAAAACATTAGGCGCAATGCGTGATGTTATGGGAATGCATTACTTTAAAGATTAAGGAAAATATGGATGTAAAACACATTGCCGTTAGCGGAAATATTGGCGCAGGGAAGACAACCCTCGTGCAAAATTTATCTCATCATTTCGACTGGACAGCACAGTATGAAGAGGTTGAATCAAATCCATATCTCGATGACTTTTATTCAGATATGCATCGTTGGGCATTTAATCTTCAAATTTTCTTCCTGCATCAACGATATAGCCAAATATTAGAAATTCGCGAAGGAAATAAAACCATTATCCAGGACCGTACCATCTATGAAGATGCCGCCATTTTTGCCCCGAATTTGCATAAAATGGGCCTTATGTCCACAAGAGACTATGAAAACTACAAGGCCTTTTACAAGACGGTGGAAGCGCAAATTCAACCTCCTGATCTTTTGATTTATATGAAGGCTTCCATACCCACCTTAGTCAACAATATTCAAAAGCGAGGAAGAGACTATGAGGAAAACCTTCGATTAGACTACTTGAAGAAGCTCAACGAGTTCTATGAAAACTGGATAGCTTCTTACGATAAAGGACCATTACTTGTCATCGACTGCGATAACACAGACATCGTAGAGAACAAAGATGACATTTCTGACATCTACAACAGAATACAAGCCGAACTCAACGGACTTTTTTAAGACAGGATCCTTTTACGATTTCATGCCTTCTGTAAAGCAGGCACGACATCGTGCCTCGTAGGTATCGGTTGATCCTAGCATCACTTGATTTTCATCACTGTTCAGGCGATATGAATAGGAGGCATCCTGACCACATTGAATACAAACCGCCTTCAACTTAGATACGCGATTGGCTCGCGCAAGAAGCAGGGGCATTAGACCAAAAGGAATACCCGCATAGTCCATATCCAAGCCGGATAAAATAACTCGACGACCTTGATTCGCTAAATTTTCAAAAGCCTCGATAAATTCTTCGGTAAAAAATTGAACCTCATCAATACCTATTACATCGGAGTCACCAACAACTCGATATAATTCGTCAACACTTGAAATTGGCACAGAATCCATTCGATCCATATTATGAGTTACAACCTGTTCGTTATCATAGCGTGTGTCTTTACTTGCCTTTCCAAGAAATACCTTTTTCCCGCCTATCGTTGCCCGACGCATACGACGAATCATTTCCTCTGTTTTCCCGGAAAACATTCCTCCACAAATAACTTCGATTGACCCCATTTACTTTACTTTTATCTTATCTTTTTGAAAAATACTGCTTAAAAAACGTTCCGCACTATGAAAATTAGCAATATCAATGAGTTTAAACGAAGCTTTGAGAAACTTCAATGGCTGTTTAAAACATTTGAAGCTCAAAATTTTGAGGATTTGTCTCCAATGGAGATTGAATTTTTTCTAGAGATTTTAGGACGTTTATCAAGTACCGTCAATCTTTCCGATGAAGCGGAGATAAGCTCACCCAGCCACACTTCGGAAGAAAGTGATAAGTACGAGGCATCACCTCCACAAAAGGAAGAAGCAGTTAACGAGCAGCAACCTATCACCCCTGATGTACCAAGTCAAGAGGAAGAGGCTATGCCTTTGACAAAGGAGTCTAATTCCTTTGAAGAGACTCCAACAACAGAGCAACAACAGAGTAATCCTAAGGCCCTACAGCCGGTAGAAGAAACGTCAAAGCCTAACGCAGAACCTGTTGAAGAAGTACCGACGGAGCAGAGCGATGTCACCGAAAAAGATACTGATGAGAGCTCGTCTACACCAAAAAACATTGTAGATCAGTTCAGAAATAACTCGCCTTCTATCGCAGATCGTGCACAGAACAAGACCGACGATTCTACATCGCACTTATTAAAGAGAGGGGGGCATCTTCGTCTGAACAGCTTAATCGACCTCAACCGCCGCTTTCTCATTATCAATGACGTTTTTGGCGGAAAGCGCATAAATTTTGATAAAGAGATCCAGTGTATTGATAAGTTATCAGACCTTGATAGTGCCATGAATTATCTCAATGACAACGTAGTAAAAACCTATAACGTGAATACTTCGACCAAGGGCTTTGAAATTTTAAACAAGGTTGTTGCTCGACGCTTTGCCTCGTAAAAAGACAATTCACTACATTAATGGCTAAATCATAATCTTTGGCATCTCCCATCAGGACATTCATAGAATTTATTGATCAATCCCTATTCCGATGGATTGTGAAATTTCTATGGCCTATGTATCAAAGACCCCGCAAGGGATACCAAGCCCACTATCGAGTAATCAAACGGTACTTTTTTCATCAAAAGATTTTAAGAATAAATGGCAACGTTCCATGGCCTGTAGATTTCCGATCAAAAGTCATGGGGGCCGAGCATATCACAAAAGGTGTATGCTGTGATCCTGGAGACAATGTAGGCGTCTACATTAATGCCTACGGAGGAATAACGCTAGGCGACAACGTAAATATTGGGCCAAACTCGATTCTAACCTCTACCAACCATGACCAATATGACCATCGCAAACTCAGTGAGACTAAGGGAATTACCGTTGGAAATAACGTATGGATTGGAGGAAACTGTTCGATTCTTGCAGGAAGTAGCATTGGAGATAACGTAACGATTGGCGCTGGCTGCGTGATTCATGGTGACATTCCCTCCAACACGCTCGTTTTGCAGGACAAGGCACAGCTGAAATTTGTGGAGAAATCCGGACCCTATCAGTGGAATTCACGTGAAGAAAAACTAACCTAATGGGCATCATACAACGACAAGGGTTGAAGTCAGCCATCGTCCGAGTGGTGGGGATGGTTATCGGAGCAATCACGACCATCTTCCTGATTCCAGCGATATTATCTGTTGAAGATATTGGCTTGATTGATACCATGCGTAAGATGATTACTATGGGTGTACCGCTATTGGTTATGGGAGGGCCACAAGCCATACGTAAGTACTTTGACCCCATGCGCGGTGAAAACCAGTCGTACACCTTGATTTCTTCGTATTTATGCGTATTTATCTTTACAGCAACGATTTTTACGCTGGCCTATTTTGGACTTAAAGACCAAATTTTTAGTATCTACGAAGCGAAATCACCCCAAATCAAGGCCTACAGCCTGGTGATTTACATGGGACTTATGGGCCTTGCCGTACAAAGCTTCTGCATGGCTATTTCTTCGGTCCATCGGCGGACTGTCATTCCAGATTTTGCGCAAAATGTCATGAATCGCGGGATCTTGTTAATCCTTCTATTGCTAGTATTTCTCAATACCATGAACATAACGAATATACCTCGTGTGTATACGCTCATTTTCTTTATTCTCCCGCCAATTGCCACAACATTATATGTCAGCCGAATCATTAAGCCCTCTTTACAGTGGCCATCTAGAGCGACTATAGGCAAGATTTACAAGAAGACCTTTTTGTATAATCTTGTTCAGATCCCATTATCACTTAGCAATGTGATTTTGCTTGCAGTAGACTCTATTATGTTGAGTAGCTTGGCTGGGCTAGCCAGTACGGGTGTTTACAGTATAGCGCTCTTTATGATTTCATTTCTGAACGTTAGCAAGCGCAGCCTTACGCAAATATCCCTGCCGATTGTTAGCGGAAAGTTTAAGCAAGAAAAAATCGAAGAGATTCGCACTATACTGAGTAATGGATCCCAACTGATGACCTTTGCTACAGGACTTCTAGTGATTGCCTTGGTCAATGGTATAGAAATTCTACTGAGCATTATGCCCAATGGAGAGTTATTCGCTGAAACACGCCTTGTATTATACATTTTAGGCATTGCGACACTAACAGACCATCTTTTCGGATTACAGCAAATGCTGATCGATACCTCATCAAAATATGTCTTAGGTCTTATGAACTTCCTAGCCATTCTTGTTCTTGTGATCGTTCTAAACTTCCTGTTAATCCCGATATACGGCATCTATGGCGCAGCGATAACTACAGCGATTGGCTTGGTCTTAAGAGCAGGATTTAATGCACTCATCATGTATAGAAGCACCTCCTTACATGCATTTACACAAAAAAGCCTCTTAACCTATAGCATTGCTTTACTATGTATTGCAGGTAGCTTTATCCTACAGGAAAATGTTGAATGGCAATATAGATCGCTTGCTCAATCCCTGCTTATGCCATTACTGTTCTTAACATCCTGTGTGATTGCCTCTTGCGTACCCCAGCAGGTTAACCAATGGATGCAACAGGTCTTAAAGAGAATGTAAGGTGACTACAGGCTTGTCGGGAACTTCCTCACTCAGCAACCAACGGCAAAAGATTATAGCCTCTTCATAGCCCGCCGTACTTATCCAATTGTCAACCTCCATAGGACTATGGCTTAGATATATCGTAAAGTTACCCTCTGCATTCTGTACCGCGTTACCCTTGTTTAATCCAACAGGATAGTGTCTATAATCCATAGATTGCATGAGATAATTCCAAGTCTGCACTCCCCAATAACAACAATCAGGAGAAGAGAACTCAATCTTTAAGTATTCATTTTGCTTAAGGTGATATCGGCCAAAACAGTAAATATTATCTACGGTACCCCACCCTCCTTGCTCGGCATCAAAAGGGAAAGGGGGTAAAAAGTCATTCATAGGAAATTCCACAGGAAGCGGAGCTAGCCAAGTACTTTGCTGAAAGAAAGTGCTCATCACTTGTATCCGTCTTGCAAGCGCTTCATCGTCAAGAACAGGAGGTATCCCAGAATTACTAATATTCTTTATTGTTAGTTCACTCTCTGTGCCATTGAACCGATCAAAGAAATACTCCCTAGTGAATAGATTAACAACATCGGAGTCTAGAAGAAACTCATTATCCCCCTGTGGGTTTGACGTTAGTTTAATTTCAAAACGACCATCTTTGTCAAAGGTTATGCGTCTATGATTTATTGAATTTGCCACGCGATCAACAATACTTCCATCCGCATCACCGCCATATGTTGTAAAGGATAAATAGCAACTATCAAATCTCCTCCCCGAAATGATATACTCCTGATCTGGAAGTAGTTGCGTGAAGTAATACACCGCATCTACGTTGTCGCCGAGAATTTTATGATGCTCATTGGATAAGGGCATGAAGGTAGGATGCATGGGATCATTAAAAAGATAGAAGTCAATCGTTGTCCGCATTAGGTGAAATAGGTGTCTATATCCATCTACTTTACCTTGTTTATCAAGGTTCTTATCAGGATCTAAAAAGGTGTGATCTGCTGACTTCACAATATCCAATAAGGCATCTAATGCTTCTTTACTTTTCATAGTTCACATTATCAAGAAATGAATAATAATCTTTGAATTCCTTGGAAACCTGATCCTGGCTTAAATCAAAATCCTCTAGGCTGTATTCATGAATTCCGTGTTTTCCCTTGGGATTGGACGCTAAAAAGGACTTCATCTTAGCTCGGCTTGTATCATCCAAAGACCAACCGAAATAGGAATAAATTTTATCGACACAGGCCATTTGATCGCGCACAAAATCATTGAAATGAAGGTCTAGAATCTGATCTTCCTTGTTCAATTGAGCACGATCAGCCATAAATCGATCAAAGGACATTTTCCAAAAATCCAACTGCTCTTTACCCGAACGAGCAGGTTCTTCATAATCACTGTACAACGAACGCACAGAAGATATCAGGCTTGCAGCCGAAGGGACCACCTTTGCAGGATCTCTATGGGTCATAATAACCTTAGCGTCAGGATACACGTCGAAGAGTGCAGATAAACGCATCATATGTACCGGTGTTTTAAGCAACCATCGCTTAGAGCGAACTCCTCCTGACTCTAGGTACTGTAAAAAACGTCTATGAAAGCGCATCGTTTCAAGTTGATCCGATTCTTCAGCAAACCACTTTAGATAACTCGGGATGTAGACTTGAGCACAAGTCTGAAAACTATTAAAGTCTAAGGCAGTTATTCCTATGCACTCTTGAGGAGACTCTGCCGTCATGTGATGCTTTTTCTGAAAATCGGGCACAAGCTTAAAAAGCTGGCCAAATTCCTTTTTTATCGTATTGAGCTGAGGATTGTCGGTAAAGGTTGAAGGCTCGGGAACTGGACTTGGCAGCAAGCATTCCCAGGCAAGAGGCGACCTGTGGTTCACGTCCTCATGCAATAGACTGTGAAGAATCGTGGTACCCGTTCTCGGCATACCTATAATAAATACTGGAGCCGTTATCTCCCTATCAAGAATAGCAGGGTTGTTTTGTAAAACCTGCTCAACCTTTAACCTTGAGCTGAGCGTTCGTTTAAGAAGACCCTTTAATGCAATCGATCCGAAGGCATTAATTCTGCTCTCTTTATTTATGGATTGGATTAATTGTTCTAGACCAATAATGAGCTCACTTGGTACTTTACCCTGATAACTAGCATCTTTCGCAGCCTTTTGTATAATGGAACCGGCGTCCAGTTTATATATGTTAAAACCCAACCGATTTAAGAGCTTTCCCGCTCCATTCATTATGTTAAGACCACGACTTCGTTCAATGAAGACTTGTTCTTTTTGATTGGACTCCATCTACATCAGTTCTTTCAGCTTTCGAGCAAGTGCTAAATCGCCTTTCACTTTCAGCTTGCCAGTCAAGGTGGCAATCATAGGCTTTATCTGCTTATTCTGTAGTTTGAGATAGGTATCCTCACTCATTGTAATCGTGCAATCCGCTTCCTCATCCATTGCACTCATTACATTCTCACTACCGCTGCCATCAATCAACATGATTTCCCCATCAATCTGAAATTTAAGTTTCTTTTCAATCGGGGGTATCTCTTTAATCTTAACTGCGAGTTCGTTTCGTAAATCGTCAACTGCCATAGTGTAGCATTTAATAGTTATAGTAAGAAAACAAATTAGCCTTTGATATGTTCGCGAAACGTGTGATACACACAGAATAATCATACCATTACAGGGCATAAAAAAGGGGAAGGTAAGCCTTCCCCTTTTAAGCATTCCATGTGAATGTTAGTTTATTTCTTAACCATCATCACACTTCGATTTTCACGCCCACCTGTTGTCGATACAACAACAGCATAAGCTCCTTGTCTGATATCAGAAACATCAAGAGGAATTTCTTGACTTCCTGCACCAAGTGATTGTGTTTGGAATTCTTTAACAAGACGTCCACTTAAGTCAATCACCCGAATTCGAACATCCGCTCCATTCGCAAGATCGAAGGATAAAACTGTCGTATTGGCTACGGGGTTCGGTTGTATAGTAAGATCTGTTACATCCTGCGCTACAGAAGGAATATCTGTAGGTAGTTTACAAGATGCTGCACAACTTGCGCCATTCAACGTAGTTGTGCGCCACATACCACGTGAGTGCGTTCCAATATAGATTGCTCTACAACTTGGATCTTCATCGCAATATCTGAACTGACGTACACCATACGTTGGTACTCGTCCTAAATTAGTATTCTGCTCTGACCATGTAATACCACCATCATCACTTCCCCATACACCTAACTCTGTAGCTACGAGGTAACGATTAGCATCATTGAAATCAATTGTAGCATCATAAAAAGGCATGTAAGGCATTTGCGAATCATCATTTTGTAGACTAACAAATGTTGCATTACCGGCAAGTGCATTGTTTGAGCGGTACACGTGCGAAGAAGCAGCGTACGATGTCTTCACGACTAACACGTGATTTGGATCATTAGGATCGACTGCAACCCCTTCCATATTTCCACCTCCAGGAACTGAAGTACTCGTTGTAATCAAGCCAAGTACTGCAGAAGGATTTTGGGAACCACCTGCTGGGAAAGTTGCCCCATTGAGGTTAGAAACTGTGAAGAATGAAGAACCTCTAACGCAGTAGAGTGTATTGAGATCTTCAGAAACTGCCATTCCATCAGCATCTTGATTGGTAATCTTGTACCAAACTTGTCCATTGACTTTATCTAATGGATTAGTACATACCCATACTCCGCAAGATGTAGACATAAAGAGCTTAGCATCATATGGATCGGGTAAAAACAATGTATCGCCCGGAAGAACAGTTGCCGTAAGCGTTACAGGGAATTCAATTCCTGTTTTGCCACTAACTGCGTTGACTGTAGTTCCCGCGTTGATTGTCTCACCCGGGATAAGAACGCCGTTGTTGTTTACAAAATCAGCCCGAGCCGCAACATAGGCAGAATTTGGCGGGTTCACTACGTTATCAGTTTCCGCTAGGGTGAAGAACGTCACGAACTTTGAAGTACTGTTTTCGATACTTTCACAAGTCTGTGAAGGACTCCATAAACATCCTGAAGGGAATCCACATCCGCCTTCATCAATATTGCTATCAAAGAAAGTCTGGACTGACCCACCACGGTTCGTTGAACGACGGAGGTTTCCGTTTTGTGACCCTCCAAAAACAATGTCTGGATCAAGATGAGAAATTTCAGCATAACCACCATCACCGCCAATGTAGCGCGAAGAAGCCTTCGAAGAATTACCAAGACCGTCTATGTACTGTGATCCATTATCCTGAGCTCCACAGGCACTCTCACCATAGAATCCTGCGCCCACACTCCAACACTGAAGAGATTGGTATCCAAAATTCTTTTCTTGGAATTGAAGGTTATCTGGGAAGCCATCTTTAGCTCGACTTGCAACAGAAAGTCCTCCATCATTTCCTACCCACATTGTGTTACATGTAGCGTCGAAGGGGTCAAACAATATGGTGTGCTTGTCCGCATGCAGATAATCCGCATTAGGTGCACTACCACCCTCAGTACCGATTACATCAGCACGACGTAATCCCCCTGAATTGTTAGACCACGTGTAGAAAGTGATTCCTCCAATATAGACCAAGGTCTCATCACAGGGGCTAACAGCGATCGCATTATCGTATCCACCCTGACAGCCTGCAGAACCTGAAGGCTGAGCAAAAGGATCAAAGTTGGTGTTATCGGCAACGCGCGTAAAGGTTATCCCTTTGTTGTCCGATACCCATAAACCATTAAAGCATCCCTGACCATTTGCATTGCTTAGATAGATGTAATCAGGATTGGCTGGCGTAACTCCGATTTCTGTTCTTCCTGAAGTTGAAAGCGAGGATGATGTCCAGTTCAATCCAAAGTTATCTGTGTAATACATACGTCCGCTGATTGTTCCATATAAACGGTTTCCATCGGGAGACCACTTTACATCTTGAGCGTTTGAACCAGGTCGTTGATTCCAAGTTAACCCACCATCTTGAGAAACATACAGTCCGTTTACTACTGCCGCAGCAATAATATTAGGATCGGTTGGGTGAGCTGCTAATCGATTAACAATAGCCCATCCACCGGGATTCGTTACATTTTCAACGCCCGATGCACCAGGTGAATAATATGCTGTACTTGATAAAAATTCCCAAGTCTGCCCTCTATCAGAAGATTTCCAAACCCCGTTACCCGGCGCAGCAGGAGTGAAACTTACTCCCGTTGGGGATTGGTAAGAAGCAAAACCTTCTCCAGTTCCTACATAGATTGTTCCATCGGCAGATTGAACGATCGAAGAAATCGCAGAGAAGCCT
>Ga0163109_10000722_pt1 | contig 26348 bp, 23 predicted proteins | sample CRUFie1St13metaG_FD_108704 | JGI IMG/M metagenome (GOLD analysis project Ga0163109, IMG submission 108704) | Marine microbial communities from the Costa Rica Dome - CRUD Field 142mm St13 metaG | ecosystem: Environmental > Aquatic > Marine > Oceanic > Photic zone | place: Costa Rica: the Eastern...
CTGCAATAGCCTCAAAACGGGTTGTCGCCGGAAGGTTTGCTATGGTATCCTGGAACACGGCATTCTGATCGAAGACCGCAAAACCGTTAGTAATAAAACCAGAATTGATAGTGGTGAATCCAACACCCAAATGGAACATCTCGCGAAGTTCGAAATAACTCATGAGCCCCATGCGCTGGCCGTAAATGGCGCCAGCATCTTCCGAAGTTAACGCATAGATTTCATTGCCGTCTTGAACGGGCTCGTATAAGGCCAAGCGGCGTGAGGCATATTCTGGTGCATATAACAATTGGAATGAAAAACGTGTATCGCGCACCTCATCGTCAGTGAAGTATTCTATAGTTTCATTTTTCGGTTGTGCCCAAGCGATTGCGGGCACCAGGATGGCTAGACGAAAAGCCCATTTATTAAAAGTCATCATAGAGCAAAATGATTTTTCCAATCAGACAATACCTTGTCCAATCCTTCTGGATTCTTCCCACCGGCAGTTGCGAAGGCCGGTTGACCGCCACCGCCGCCTTGGATGTGCTGTGCAAGGGCGCGTACGGCATTGCCCGCGTGCCAGCCTTTATCGGCCACCACCTCATCGCTAATTCCTATGCTTACCGTGGCTTTTCCTTCCCAAGCATTGGCGAAGATGACCAAGGTATTTCCTTGTCCTTTTAACTTAAAGACCATATCCTTCACACTACCTGCATCCATTGTTGTTCTTGCGGCAATGACCCGGACACCGCCGTGTTCTACGGCATTATTTTCCAATTCCCCAGCGGTAGCCATCGCTTTTTCCTTGCGCAAGGCATCCACTTCTTTTTGAACTGCGGCTTCTTTTTCCTTCAACTGCTGAATGGCTCCGGCAAGGTCTTTTGGATTCTTTAATACCTCAGCCGCATCGTTCAAGGAGATCAGGGAGTCGTTGATATATTTCAATGCACCCATTCCCGTAACCGCTTCTACACGACGTACTCCAGCGGCTACTGCACCTTCGCTCGTGAATTTAAAGAGGCCGATAGCACCGGTAGCTTTCACGTGAATACCACCACATAATTCGATGGAAGAACCAAACTTAATGGCGCGAACCGTGTCGCCGTACTTCTCTCCAAAGAGCATCATCGCGCCCATATCCTTGGCCTCCGCGATAGGGATATTGCGGAATTCTTCCAACGGTAGGTTGGCTTGGATGCGTTGGTTGACCAATGCTTCTATTTGCGCAAGCTCTTCGTCGCTTACCTTTTGGAAGTGGGAAAAGTCGAAACGCAAGTATTCTGAATTCACCAACGAACCTTTTTGCTCCACATGGGTGCCTAAAACTTCGCGCAGGGCTTCGTGCATCAAGTGAGTTGCACTGTGGTTTTTCGTTGTTTCACGGCGCTTACTCTCACTGACTTCAGCCGACCAAGATCCGCTCAAATCTGAGGGAATTTCCTTTGTGAAGTGAACGATAATGCCATTCTCTTTCTTGGTATCGAAAATCCCAATTTTCTCATCGCCTTGCATCAAAATACCCACATCACCTACTTGGCCGCCACCCTCAGGATAAAATGGCGTCAAGCTCAACACTAACTGGTAAAATTCTTTGTTTTTAGCGCTCACCTTGCGATAGCGTGTGATTCGCACTTCTGCAGACGTGTAATCATAACCTACAAACTCCTGAATATCTTCGTCTTCGAGTATGGTCCAGTCGTCCGTACTGAGTTTGGTTGCCGCACGCGATCGTTCCTTCTGAGCGGTCATCTCCGCGGTAAATTCGTTCATATCGACCAATTTGTCGTTCTCACGCATGATTAATTCCGTCAAATCAATGGGGAATCCATAAGTATCGTACAATTCAAAGGCGCGCTTACCATCTAGGGTTTTGTTGCCCTCGGCCAAGAAGTCGTCAAGTTTAGCTAATCCCTGAGCGAGTGTTCGCAAAAAGCTTTGCTCTTCTTCCTCAATCACCTTCATCACTAGGGATTTCTGTGTGGTTATTTCAGGGAAGAATTCACCCATTTGAGCTTCTAGGGTGTCCACTAATTGGAACATGAAAGGTGTTTTCAAATCCAAATATGAAAAGCCGTAGCGGATAGCTCTGCGAAGAATACGACGAATCACGTATCCCGCACCGGAGCTAGAAGGCAACTGACCATCGGCAATGGCGAAAGCGACCGCACGGATATGATCGGCAATTACCCGCTGAGCTATATCCGTGGCTTCAGATTTGCCATATTTAGTCCCAGAAATCTCAGAGATTTTATTCAATAATGGAGTAAAGACGTCCGTATCATAGTTCGACTGCTTACCCTGCAATGCCATACAGAGTCGCTCGAAGCCCATGCCGGTATCAATATGCTGCGCCGGTAAGTTTTCTAGCGTTCCATCTGCCTTTCTGTTGAACTGCATGAATACCAGATTCCATATTTCTACGACACTAGGATGATCTTCGTTGATAAGTGTTGCCCCAGATACTGCTGCACGCTCCGAATCACTGCGAAGGTCGATATGAATCTCACTACACGGACCACATGGACCGCTTTCACCCATTTCCCAGAAGTTGTCTTTCTTAGATCCGTCTAGAATTCGGTTGGCGGCTAAGTGCTTTGCCCAAAGACCTGCAGCTTCATTATCACGTGGTAACCCATCACCTTCATCACCGCCAAAGACAGTAACATACAATCTTTCTTTATCCAGTCCATATACCTCGGTCAATAATTCCCACGCCCAATTAATAGCCTCCTCCTTGAAGTAATCGCCGATGGACCAGTTTCCCAACATTTCAAACAAAGTGTGGTGATACGTATCATGCCCAACCTCGTCTAAATCATTATGCTTGCCGCTGACGCGCAAACATTTCTGTGTATCAGTAATACGCGCATTTTTCGGGGTCGCATTGCCCAGGAAGAAGTCTTTGAACGGGTTCATACCCGCGTTTACAAACATGAGTGTAGGGTCGGATTTATTCACCACCGGCGCCGATGGCACAATATCGTGGCCCTTGCTCTCAAAGAACTCTAAATATTTACGACGTATCTCTTTAGAAGTCAGCATACTGTGTATAATTCCCAATGTGGGATAATTAAGGTTTTAACTGAAAATTGTTTCTTTGTGGCACAATATTCGCATAAGAATTGCGTCTTAGCAAAAATAACGCACAAAGTATGGCTAAAGTAAAATACACATACGATTCTAAAACGCTGTCTTACAAGAAGATAGATCGCGGATGGAAAGTACGCATCAAAGAGCTCGGCCTCTTTGCGTCCGTTTCTATGGCATTTGGATTCGTATTTTACATGGCCGCCGACCTCTGGTTTGAGAGTCCGAAAGAACGCCGCATGAAGCGAGAATTAGACAATATGGTCATCCAATACGACTTGATGAATGGAAAATTGGACCAATTAGCCGACGTTCTTGGAGATATCGAAAAACGCGACGATGAAATCTACCGTACCATCTTCGAAGCAGGTCCTATTCCAAATGAAGTGCGTACTGCTGGGTTTGGCGGCGCCAACCGCTATAAGAATTTGGAAGGCTTCGATAATTCGGAGCTCCTTATAGATACGCGAAAAAAACTGGATCAAATTTCCGGTCGCGCCTACGTGCAGACCAAAAGCTTTGACGATGTTGTAGAAATGGCACGTGACAAAGAACAAATGCTTTCTTCTATTCCTGCAATTCAGCCAGTGGCAAATAAGAACCTGAAAAAAATGGCTTCGGGTTATGGATACCGCATCCACCCAATCTATAAAGTGCGCAAAATGCACTGGGGTACCGATTTCTCTGCTCCTACAGGAACACCTATTTATGCCACAGGTGATGGAAAAGTGAAGACTTATAAGCGTTCACGCGCTGGCTACGGTAACCACATTATCATTGATCACGGCTACGGGTACCAAACCTTATATGCTCATATGAGTAAGGTGGATGTTCGCCGTGGACAAAGGGTAAAGCGCGGTGATATCATTGGATACATTGGTTCTTCAGGACGCTCTACCGCACCACATTTACACTACGAGGTAATTAAAGACGGCCGCAAAATCAATCCGGTGAACTATTTCTTCAACGACTTGAGTCCGGAGGAATATGAGATGATGCTAGAATTGAGCAGTAATTCGAACCAGAGCTTCGATTAATGTTTTGGGCACACCAAGTGAGTGTGCTATCTTTAGGAGTACTTAAACATTTGCTATGGTCCCGCAATTGGACAAACTCTATTATAATATTGGTGAGGTCGCTGCCATGTTTGACCTCAACACGTCCAACCTGCGCTATTGGGAGAAGGAATTCAAACAATTGAGCCCTAAAAAGACGGGTAAGGGTAAGCGTAAATTTAGCCAAGACGACATAAGGCTTATCGCTACCATTAATCACCTAGTTAACGAACGTGGGTATACGCTCGAAGGCGCACGTAAACAACTGATTAACAACAAAAAAGCATCCATCGAAAAAGTCGAAATCTTGGAAAAACTCTCCTATGTGAAAGGCGAACTGCAGAAAATATTACGAACGATGAAGGCAGATTAGAATAAAAAAACCCGAAGGCGATGCCCGCGGGTTTTTTAGTTTCAAGAATTGGCTTGCTTAAAATTCGAAGGTCAAACCTGTTATGATGTTGAAAGTCGCTTGTGCGTAGTAGTACGCAAAATCGCCCCACATGTATCCATTAGCTGCATAGGAAGTGTTGCCCAAATTTCTGAACTCCATAAATCCGATCAAGCCCTGCATATCGCTGCAATTCCAAGTGTACGAGGTACGTGCATTGATAATGTGATAGGCCGGTAGACTGTGTGCCTCAAGCCCTTCATTCGACATGTATTGCTTGCCCACGTATTGGTTCCAAAGCGTTGCCTCAAAACCTTTCTTAGCATACGTTAATCGTGCACTAGCTACTGCCCCAGGTGAAAAAGCAATGGGCGTATTATTCACAACTGAAGAGGTAGGATCACTCACCCAGTTCACATTCTCGTTCTGACTTAAAGCCACATTGGCTGTCGCTGAAAGCGCCGAAGTCAACTCATACGCGCCAGTAAACTCAACTCCTTGACGGAAGCTCTGACCAACATTTTCACGAATTGGATACCCCTGAGCATCGATCGCACCTGTCAAGACTAATTGGTTTTGGTACTGTTGGCGGTAGGCATTGACATCAAAAGCCCACTTCTCACCGGAGTTGCGGAAATTGAATTCCATATCCAACATACGTTCTGCCTGCAACGCATTAGCATCAGCAGCATACTGTAAGTCTGTACGGTTGGGCTCGCGGTGACCTACACCTGCATACGCACCGAAAACTTGATTTCCGCCAAGGTTATAGGTCAAACCTACTTTAGGGTTAAAGAAGTTGAAAGTACGGTCGAAGTTTGCCGGTCCCGTCGCTGAGCCGCCAGTTGAACTGTGGTTCACATAACGGTATTGTGCATCTGCGTAGACCAAAAGGTTGTTACTAGTCACGGCATATTTCGCGTAGATGTTCGCATCGTCTTTAACGGCATCACCCGTATAGTAATCCCCGTCAAGGATACTTACGTTTGGATTGTTTGCCCAAATCACACGACCAAAATGCGCTCCCTCATAACGATGCACGCCACCGCCAAGCTGTGCACGCTGGCCGCCGTTTTCATAGGTCCACGAAGAAGTTACTCCATAGAAATCATTGTCCAACCACTTGCGTGAGACTACATCACCAAAAGCCACAGTGTCCGTTGCCGAAACGTAATTAGCAATGCTAAAATCAGCAAAAGCGAAGCTTTGGTTGTACTCTTCGTAATAACCGGCGCCTGCAGTGTGGTGCAAAGCCGCCGCAAAAGTTCCGCCAAAGAGGTTGGAATAGCGGTAGTGCAACTGTGTATGCTCCTGGCCGTAATTATCTATTTGGTCGTCATAGGTTCCGATTACGCTCCAAGTGTCGTCATATAATGCTCCTGCAGCGTTAAACTGAGGAAAGGCATCTGGACCATACATGGTGGTAGAATCGACCCCATACCAAGCTTGGTAGGTACGTTCGCCACCGCCAAAGCGCACGGCCTCAACGTAATGACCGCCACCGGCAAAACCAGCGCTTACATAGTACGATTGTAGGTCTGAAGATGCACGCTCCACATAGCCGTCTGAAGTGATGGAAGAGATGCGCGTATTCATCCAAAAACCGCTTGCCGTCTTCCCTGTGCTTGCTTCCATGGTAGCACGCTGTGTACCGTAAGATCCAGCACCCAAAGTAATACGACCACCTTTTTCACCAGCACCCAAAGTGCTTAAACCAAGGCTTGCTCCAAAAGCACCAGAACCGTTGGTAGACGTTCCGACACCTTTTTGCAATTGAATGGCATTTGTAGAAGACATGAGGTCCGGTGTATTCACCCAAAACACGCCATGGCTCTCTGCATCATTCATTGGAATACCATTAACTGTTACGTTGATGCGCGTGATGTCCGAACCACGAACGCGCATGTTGGTGTATCCAATACCGTTTCCAGCATCAGAGAAACTAACTACGCCTGCAACATCTTGTAACACATAAGGAAGGTCGCGACCGGTGTTCAGCGCTTCAACATCCTTTTCCGTTAGGTTGATCTGTGCGATTGGGTCGTCCTTTTGCGCCCAAGTGCCCAGTACATTCACCTCATTGAGTTCCACATTTGGGAGGAGGAGAATGTCGATTTTAGCCGAATCGGCTTCTTCTTGTGCAGTAGCAAATAGCGATAATGCTACAGCAGCTGCGATACACATGAATTTATTCATGAATTTGGTTTTTAAACCACGTCAAGGGGCAACAACGTGTATTACACATATTATTGCTTATCGTTCCTTGGCAGCATTACCTGCCCAGGTTCTATGGGTATGTTCTCAGCCCGTAGGTCAAAAGACTTTCTGGGCACCCCTTTGAGACATCACAAATATATGACACAAATGCCCTACCTTGCCGTTCATGAAAAAGTTTATTCGAATTACAGGAATTGTGGGTGCAACTGGATTATTAGGGAGTGTAATTTTTAAACTCCTTCACTGGATGGGCGCTCCCGAACTACTTCTTATAGGTACCGTCAGTACGGGACTATTCATCTTTGGATTTCTATTCCAGAGGTTTTCCAATGGAGGAACCTAAGATTTTTTTCTTTTCAATCTTTCTGGCAAACTATATCTTCTCAAGCGAATTTCATCACCTGTCCTGGGCTGATAACCGACATGAAAGCCATTAATTTTATAAATCTTCGCAAGACGCACTTGTTCTCTCTGACTTATATCACGCAGAGTTTCCGATTCAAGAACTGTTGTAGTTTTTGTAACTCCTCTTCCCTTTTTGACATCAATGTAAATACGATCCCCAGCATCCATAACAGTTTCCCATGTCATATCATTAAACTCCAAAAGTGCAGCAATTGGAAGGTTAAGGGAATCCGCTATATATTCTATCTTTTCCCCTTCTTGTAGAATAACAAAGGGCACACGTGATTCCTTATCAATCATTCTACGAATGATAAATCTCTGACGTGCATTTTTAACTGGACGTCCTTTATTATCCATTACTGGTCCATTCTGCATTTTAGCATTTAAAGACAAACTTGCCTCCGTCCCGTCAAACACATACAACATTTCGTCTTCTATTATTTTTATTAATCGTTCGGCATAATCCGGCGACGTAGCATAGCCTGCCTTTTTTAAACCTTCGGCCCAGCTTTTATAATCGCCGGGTTCTAACTCAAATAAAAATTTATATCTGCTACCTCGTACTAGAAAGTCAGTATGGTCCTCAAAGCTATGCATCACATCATTATATTTCCTGAAGCATTCCCCTTTCTTATCATCGCTGTGGTAGACACGTTCACCTGACCAATTTGTATGACATTTAATACCAAAATGATTATTGGATTTACGTGCTAATTCACTTTTTCCATTACCACTTTCTAAAATACCCTGGGCAAGAGTTATAGATGCCGGAATACCGGATCGATTCATTTCATCAACAGCAATCTGAGAATATTCTGATATGTATTGACTTCTAGCCTTAGTTTGAGCGACACTCGTCGTAAAACATAGTAATGTAAGTAGAAGAAGTGGTCTACGTAAGTTCATTTTATTTAGGTCTATTGTTCTAATTTGAATTTAGCAAAGTTGCTTTTAAATCTGTTTGGCATGAAGTTATCAAAAACAATTGGTCTAACTCCCACAAAATCAAAATCCCAATTTGTTAATAACGTACAAATACTTTTTGTTGAATCGATTTTTGGATTGGGTAGTTTAGAGATGAGTCTAAACAAAACACATATACCATGAGCGCAAATGAATTCCAAATGGACGCTTCCTTCGCCAGCTTCGTTCAAGAACTCGAGCAAGCAGAACAACCAAAAGCGTGTAGCATCGACAATCCAGAATGCGAAGCTTGCGGTAGCTAATTGCCACTAAAAATTTAAAGAGAGCCCGTGAACACTGCGTTTACGGGTTTTTTTATGCTCTTATCCAGGAAGTGGACCGGCGGCCATTAAGGCCAACCATAGCGCAACTGTAGTACTGACCATGGCAACCGCGGGGAACTTGATGAACTTTGGCCATTCCCAATACCAGTATTGAAATAACATAGAAGCCAGAGCTGTCCCTGGGATCCACATGAAAAGAAAGCTTCTATAATAATCGGCACTTGTGTCCAAGGTGATTCCCAATCGAGGCAATACCACATTCATACTCATCCAAGTAAAAACGAACATGATTCCCGCCATGGGCAGGTACAATTGGCGGAGTAAACTCTTAGAAAACATAGGCGATTATTTACAACAAATAAGTGAAGCCCACCCCGAGGTAGTTGTTCCAGCTGTTGAGCTCGTATTTGAGCGCGATGGCATTAATACTGCCGTCGAAACCGTACCATTGAATGTTGCACTCAATTGGAATGGTGAAGTTTGATACTGGGTTTTCTGGGTCCAAGTAGACCAAATCGATCATACCTTGCTTTTGAGCGTAATCGGCCCCAGAGAAATACCCTAAGCCCGTCGCAATCATCACATCGAAGAAATTACCCTCCCACAACTTACCAATCTTCAACTTCGCAGTAGAGAATTTGCCAATGGCGTACAACGGGAGATTGTAATTGGTACCGAAGGCCCCGTTGCGCACATAGGAAGTCGTTACCGCCAATAGCGCACCGTTGGTCGTTTCATGCATATAAGCGCCCAATTCGTATTCCTCGCCCAGCACAAAGTTCGCAGGATCCGTCAATAACGTATGATATCCCGCCAATAAGCCCATGTCCACTTCTTTAATCACCAGGTTTGCTTGAGCTTTCGCGGCCATGCTCCCAAAGAGTGCTATCAAAACAACAAGGACTTTTTTCATGGGTGTGTTATTACTCCTAAAAGGTCTAAAAAACTATGCCAACAGCAAAAAATAGGAGGTATAAAGCGCGAGCCGCGTCTTCGACGCGGCTCGCAATGAACATCTAAAAATTTTAATAGCGGTAGTGCTCTGGCTTGAACGGTCCTTCCACCGTTACACCGATATAGTCCGCTTGGTCTTTACGAAGCGTCTCTAGCTCTACACCAATCTTCTCCAAGTGCAGACGAGCTACTTTCTCGTCCAAGTGCTTAGGAAGCGTGTATACCTTGTTCTCGTACTTATCGCTGTGGTTCCACAACTCTAACTGAGCCAAAGTCTGGTTCGTGAAGCTGTTCGACATTACGAATGACGGGTGACCCGTAGCACAACCTAGATTCACCAAACGGCCTTCTGCCAATACGATGATCTCATTGCCTTCTACATTGTACAGGTCTACTTGAGGCTTAATCACCACCTTAGTATCGCCGTACGCACCGTTCAACCATGCCATGTCGATCTCGTTGTCGAAGTGGCCGATGTTACACACGATGGTCTTATCAGCCATCATACGGAAATGCTCTTCAGTGATGATGTCTTTGTTGCCTGTTGCAGTTACTACAATCTGTGCACGTGGAATAGCTGTTTCCATGCGCTTCACCTCAAAGCCGTCCATTGCTGCTTGCAATGCACAGATAGGATCAATCTCAGTAACAATCACACGAGCACCAGCTCCGCGCAATGACGCCGCAGTACCCTTACCCACATCACCGTAACCGGCAACAACAGCAACTTTACCTGCAATCATGACATCAGTAGCACGACGGATCGCATCTACTGCAGATTCTTGACAACCGTATTTGTTATCGAACTTCGACTTCGTTACCGAATCGTTTACGTTGATCGCTGGAAGCACCAATGTGCCGTTGATCTCACGCTCGTACAAACGGTGAACACCCGTAGTCGTCTCCTCTGACAACCCTTTGATTCCGGCTACCAACTCTGGGTATTCGTCGAACACCATGTTGGTCAAATCACCACCGTCGTCCAAGATCATGTTCAACGGCTGACGGTCCTCACCGAAAAAGAGCGTCTGCTCGATACACCAGTTGAACTCTTCCTCGTTCATGCCCTTCCAAGCGTAAACCGGAATACCCGCTGCTGCGATAGCTGCGGCGGCATGGTCTTGGGTAGAGAAAATATTACAAGAAGACCAGGTAACGTCTGCACCTAGCTCTACTAAAGTCTCAATCAATACCGCCGTTTGAATGGTCATGTGCAAACAACCGGCGATGCGCGCACCCGCAAGTGGCTTGCTAGTTCCGTACTCTTCACGGAGGCTCATTAGCCCTGGCATTTCTGCCTCAGCTAATTTGATTTCTTGTCGACCCCATTCGGCCAACGACATATCTTTAACTTTGTAAGGAATGTATTGTGTTACTTCGCTCATTGTTTCTTGTCAATTAAGTCCGGCAAAGGTACATAACATGAACGGAGCACAAAAGTTTGTAATAAAGATGAGCACCACCATAGTCTTTCCATCACTTTATAAAGAAGTTCAAGTCCATTGGCAGCCTATTCCCGCTAATGCCCAATGCTCTGATCTATGGTGCTCGCAGGACCAAGAAAAGTGGCAGCGAATACGCTCTGAAGCAAAGCGCAACGAAATGGCCGCAAGTCGAGCTGCACTTCAAGATATTTTGGGTCAAGACCTGCAACAAATGTATTTTGTAGAAGGCAAGCCGGAGCATCCCAACGGTCCTATTTCTATATCACATTGTAAGACGGGTGCTGTAGCAGCCTTCTCACCTTCCTTAGCCGTTGGCGTGGATGTGGAGGTTGAACGAAAACAGCTCTTTAAGATTGCTTCAAAATTTATCCGTGAGGACGAGCAAGACTTTTTGAAAAGTCTTGGCATACAACAGGCCCTGCAGCTAATCTGGGGAATTAAAGAAAGTTTGTTCAAACTGTACGGTGAGGGTGGCATCGATTTCTTGGAACACCTTCACATTACTACACTCGAAAGAAATTCTACAGACACTGGATGGATGGGATTAGCATGGATATATCCTACAAATAATCGTGAAGTGGCTAAAGCATGTTTAGTTCAAGGCCTCTACCATGAGGGGTCATACATCTGTTTGGCAACACATCGCGCCCCCATGAGGAATATAGAAACTAAGCGATTCACACTTCGAGAATGGAAGCTCAGTGACGCCAAATGGCTCTATGAACTGAATCAAGATCCTGAAGTGGTTCATTACACCGGGGACGCCGGGTTTGATTCCGTCGATTCTGCCCATCAATTAATCGCTACCTATTTAAACTATCAACGAGACGGATATGGTCGCTGGATGGTCGAGAACAAGAATACTGGAGATGCGTTGGGATGGTGCGGTTTGAAAAAGAATCCTTGGGGCATAGATTTAGGCTACAGGTTCTTTAGAAAGTTTTGGGGCCAAGGAGTAGCGACGGAATGTGCTCAGGCGACGGTGACGTGGGCACGAGAACACGGCTTGCCTCGATTAGTTGGACGAACCTTGTCTGGAAATCCTGCCAGTGCACGAGTTTTGGAAAAATTGGAATTTGAATCTTTCAATGAACAGGCCATTGAAGATTTTGCTATGGGCCAAAGTATGAACGCAGAAGACCTAAAGAGGTGGGAAGGTCAACGTATGGTAATGATGAAACTCGAATTATCATGATGCATTTAATTTTCACTGGGGTTGAAAGCACCTTCAAGAGCTCGTTGGCGAAGGCCGTTGGCGAGGCTTTATCTCGAGAGGTTTGTGGTGAATTTGCAAGGGAGTATTTGAACAAATTGGAGCCTAAACCGCATATGAATCCACTACCTAAACAGCACTTCGATGCCATCGCTAAAGGTCAATTACGAGCTCAGAAGGCTCACGGTTATTATAGCGAAGGACAAAGTATTTTCGATACCGATGGCTTGACTCTTGCGATTTGGGGCGCTGATAAATTTGGGGCGGAAGATGCGCAATGGTTGGCCACGGGTGGCCCTGCGTTTTATCTGCTCTGCGCACCGACAAATACCTATGAGGGCGATGAATACCGATTAGACGGCCACAGACGCGAAGAGTTGCACCAAAAGTTTGTAGAACTGTTAGAGAAATTGAGTCGCCCTTATATCATTCTACGCGAGCCTATTTTCGAAAACCGATTATATGAAGCCCTCCGAATCATCAAAGGATTAGAGATCTAAACAATCCTATTCAATTCCTCATTAATCTGCTGACGTACTTTGTTCCACTTATCAAAGGCCGTCATGTAATAATCGACATCAACGTTTTCTTGATTGAATTGGGCCTTAATTTCATTCAACTTACGTTCCACCCAAATGGATTTAAATCGAAGAACTGTTTCTTGAACTAAATCTTTAATCGTATTGCGTTCGATGGGTAAGTAAATCTCCTTACGCTTCCAATCACTTAAAATGTAAGGCTCAGTCAACGCTACTGTGGCGACTTCCACCACCTCAGAGTCTTCTTGCATAATCCACCAGGCACTATCGGGTACATGACCTGCTGCAAGTTCTGCCTTCACTAAGTCATACATACGCTGGAATACCGGCGTTTCAAATGGAATACCATCCTTCTCAATAGTCTCTACGGCCCATTCCGTAATGCTGATAGGCACTACTTCTTCAGGATTTAAATCTTCTTCAAGCATATCCTCCGCACCGCGAGCGACGAGTAGGTGGATGACTTTTTCTTCTTGGTGATGCCCAAATGGAATGGCTGCCTTTTCCGGTAGAGGAAGAGCCTCCATGGGCGGAGCTTCGGCACGTTTACGCCTTGCTTGACGATTTTGAGCATCAAGTAATCGGGCCAATTCCTCATGAAGCGCACGCGGATCTATATCCAAAATCTTTGCTGCCTCCTTAATAAATACCTCTTGCCCAATAGCATCAGGTACTTTCGAAATACTGCCAACCACATCACGCACCATTTCCGCACGCTTTAACGGATCATTTCCCACCTCATCCAGTAATACACTAGTCTTGTAAGAGATAAAATCTTTGCGATGTTGATACAGAAATTGTTCTAGGTCCTCCGCGCTGTGCTTCTGTGCGAAGCTATCCGGATCTTCGCCATCTGGAAACGGAACTACACGAACGTTTATACCCGCTTCAAGCATCATATCCAATCCACGGAAACTGGCTCGAATACCCGCGTCATCACCGTCGTATAATAAGGTAATATTCGATGAATAGCGCTTAAGCATAATGATTTGACCTTCCGTCAACGACGTTCCGGAACTAGATACCACGTTGTGTATGCCATTTTGATGGAAGCTTAGCACATCTGTATACCCCTCTACCAAGAAAGCCTCGTCCCTTTTGACAATTTCTTGCTTCGCCTGATACAATCCATACAGTACTCTACTCTTATGGTAAATAGGGTTCTCTGGAGAATTCAGGTATTTTGCTGCCTTAACGTTGTTCTTGAGAAGACGCCCCCCAAATCCAAGAACAAGCCCAGAAATACTATGAATAGGGAACATCACACGTCCCCGGAATCTATCGTACCAACCACGATCTCCATTCATGGAAATTCCACTATCCTCTAGCGCCTTCTCATTGTATTTAGATTCTATAGCATATAGAGCAAAGGCGTTTGACTTCTCTGGACTATACCCCAGCTGAAACTTAGCGATGGTCTCATCCGTGAAGCCGCGCTCTTTGAAATAGCTTAAGCCAACAGCTCGACCTTCATCGGTCTTATGCAGCTGCTCTTGGAACCAATTGTTGGCCACATCTGAAATAAGGTAGACCGCTTCTCTATGATTGCCTGCTTCTATTTCTTCTGCCGTTTGTGGACGCTCCTCAGGTACTTCTATATTGTACTTATTAGCTAACCATCGAAGCGCCTCCGGATAGCTCATTTGCTCCAATTCCATCAGGAAAGTCACCACTGAACCACCTTTACCCGAACTAAAATCTTTGAAGATCTGCTTGGCTGGACTGACCATGAAACTCGGGGTTTTCTCGTTGTTGAACGGACTCAAACCCTTAAGGTTACTCCCAGATTTCTTTAACTGAACAAACTCGCCAATCACTTCCTCTATACGAGCAGTCGAAAAGATTTGTTCAATAGTTTCTTGTGGGATTCTAGCCATAGTATTGCAAGATACATTCTCTGCACAAAAAAGCCACCCTTATGGGGTGGCCAAGCAAGCTGATTAAAAGGTTACTTATTTCTGTAAATGTACATTTAATTGCGGGAACGGAATGGTGATACCTCGCTCTGTAAAAATCTTATACACTGCCGTATTCATATCGTAATACACCAGCCATAAATTTTCAGTGTCGACCCAAGCACGCACAATAATATTCACACTAGAATCTGCCAAAGCCGTCAACTCGACTAATGGGGCCGGTTCTACATGTATGCGCTCGTCTTTTTCTAAGAGCTCACGGATAATCTGCTTCGCCTCCTCTAAATCCGAACCGTAATCAATGCCAAAGGTCCATTCTTGGCGACGTCTTGGTTGGGCGCTATAGTTGATCAAGCTACCATTACTCAATCCACCGTTGGGGATGACTACTTGTTTATTATCAGGTGTGGTCAAAGTCGTTACAAAGATTTGGATACTTTCAACCGTACCGGAATATCCTTGTGCCTCGATAAAGTCTCCTACTTTGAAAGGCTTGAACATTAGAATCATCGCACCACCTGCAAAGTTTTGCAGGGTTCCACTCAATGCCATACCAATGGCCAATCCAGCTGAAGCGAGAACAGCTACTATTGAGGTGGTCGCGACGCCCAGCTGATTGATAGTCGCTATGATCACCATGGCTTGGAGGCCTATTTTTACCAATGATTGTAAGAAGGTTGTTAATGAAGGATCTACCTGACGAAGCTGTAGCGCTTTATTCAATGCACGCATTATCAATTTGACTACACGCATACCAATCCAAAAAATAAGCAGTGCAAAGACAACATGTTTAGCCCAGCCTAAAATGCTGTTCTGAATGGTTTCCATGGGAACACCTAAAATTTCTTCCATGATTATTTCTTTCTTTGGGCGGTATACTCAAGAACGAGTGCCAAAGCATCACGCTCCTCTGTTGGAGGAAAGTTAAAGAGAATCTCTTTGGCATGTGCGATATGCTCTAGCATTTTACCACGAGCATAGTCTAGACCACCAGAATGTCTTACAAAATCCACCACCTCTTGAACCTTCTTAGGTCTATCGTGGTATTTCTTGATCGTCTTGATTATGTACTGACGTTGCTTCGATTCTGCCTCCTGCAAAGCCTTGATCAATGGCAAGGTCATTTTCTGTTCCTTGATATCTATACCGGCGGGCTTACCAGTGAAATTCACACGTTCGAAATCGAAGAGGTCATCCTTAATTTGAAAGGCGAGACCTAAGTGTCTCCCAAGCATTTTGAACTTCTCAATCTCATCATCGGATGCTCCGGCACTTGCGGCACCAACTACACAGCAGGTCTCCAACAAAGAAGCCGTCTTTTGCTGAATGATTTCGAAATATACTTCCTCGGTTATATCAAGTTTCCTAGCTTTCTCTATCTGTAGCAGTTCTCCTTCAGACATGGCTTTTACCGCTCCACTTACATACTCAAGTAACGTATATTCTTTAGTTTCCACTGCGATAAGCAATACCTTAGAAAGTAGATAATCTCCGATGAGTACGGAAATTTTGTTCTTCCACAGCGCATTGATGGAGAAGAATCCTCTGCGTTGGTCGGCATCATCAACCACATCGTCATGTACGAGGGTAGCCGTATGCATGATTTCAACAAGAGAAGCTCCTACATAGGTCGCATCCGTAACATTACCTTGAATTTTAGCGCTTAGAAAGACGAGTATGGGGCGTAGTTGCTTTCCTTTCCTTTTCACCATATAGCGCATCACGCGGTCTACTAACGGAACGTCAGAACTCAAATGGGCACGGAAACGTTTGTCGAATGTTGACATCTCCTGCTGAATTGGCCGCTTTATAGTATCAAGGGTTCCCATTAATTCCAACCTTTCTGTTTACATATGTGCTCATAGGCTTTTTGCACATTCAAAAAGCTTTCCTTTGCCGCCGCCTGAGCTTCGGCACCAGCATCTACAATGCGGTCTGGGTGAAACTTCATGGCCATTTTTCTATAGGCTTTCTTTACCTCCGACTCAGTAGCTGTATTTGGCACTTCTAATACTTTAAACGCCCAATCTACATCTTGGTTTTTGTGAAACATTGCTTGTATTGAAGCAAAGTCGTAAGCATTAATGCGAAGATTACGCGCGATTCGTTTGATTTCGGCCAACTCCTTATTGTGTAAATGACCATCTGCCAAACCAAGTTTAAAGAGAAAATGTATGAGTTGTAGTCGAGTGGCGTGAGTAGTATAACTATTAATCTGTGCACATACCTTAGTTAATGGAATAGGCTGATTTACTATGGATTTAAAGACTTTGAAACTTTCGTTGGCTCCTTCTTTTCCAAACATACCTACGAACTGTTGGCGCACAAAGTCACGTTCACTCCGCTGAACTTTTCCATCCGCTTTAATCACTCTTGCGGCGAGTACTAATAAAGAAATATGAAAGTCGCTGGGCGATTCCCGGGGCGCGTTTCGACCATTAGAAACCTGTTCTTCATGGACCAAATCATGCACCATGTTCCCGAAGGCGACTCCTAATAGAGCCCCAATAGGTCCACCTAGACTCCAGCCTAGACCTCCTCCAAAAATTTGAAATAGGCGTTTCATTCGTGGACCAAAGATAGTCTACGGCCGAATTAAATAACGCCTGATCAAGTATTCTTAGACAACAATAAAGGTGAAGGTCACAATGCCTGCGATTATCGCAATAACCAATGCTATTTGACCATAAAGCTGGCCCTTAGTCATTTTAGTCGCACCGCCTCCCCTGCCTAATGAGGTATTCGTTGGCATAACGTAAAGGTTTTGTATTGCTTTAAAATACAAAATCCTTGGCGCATTTCAAAACGGCTTTTGAATTTAACCAACAGATAATGAAAGACTTAAAGGCAAAAAAACCCCGAAAATAATCGGGGTTTGAAAAAACATTCAAGCATTTTTATGATCCGCATGCAATGCATTCGTCTGGATTATCAATCGAACAGGCGATTTTTTCGGCATCAGAAGGGGCGTCATTAATAGTAGCCATAGCTGCTTTTTGAGCTTTCACTCTAGCTTCTATTTCCGCCTCTGTTATAGGTGCAGCCGCAGGAGCTTTCTCTACCTTATCGGTAGTTGCATCATCACTTACAACTGGTGTTACATTGGTTTGTGCATTTTTCTTCACAGTAAACTTAATCGCCGAAGTTGCTGGCTTAGAACGCAAGTAATACATACCTGTCTTCAATCCTTTCTTCCATGCATAGAAATGCATTGATGTTAATTTACCCATGTTGGGCGCCTCCATGAAGAGGTTTAAGCTCTGACTTTGATCGATGAATAAACCGCGGTCCGCAGCCATATCCAAAATATCACGCATTGAGATTTCCCAAACGGTCTTATAAATGGCTTTGAGATTCTCTGGAACTCCTTCAATGTTGGCCACCGAACCATTTGAAGCCATAAGGGCGTTCTTCATATCTTCATTCCACAATCCAAGTTCAATTAAATCATGCAATAAGTGCTTGTTCACTACAATGAATTCACCAGAAAGAACGCGGCGCGTGTATACATTGGAAGTGTATGGCTCAAAACATTCGTTATTTCCAAGAATCTGAGATGTTGATGCAGTTGGCATTGGCGCCATCAACAAAGAGTTGCGAACGCCGTGTTTCTTAATTTCACTCCGAAGAGTTTCCCAATCCCATCTACCACTCAAGTCTTTGTCTTTCACTCCCCAAAGGTTATGCTGGAATTTCCCTTTAGAAATGGGCGACCCTTTATACGTTTCGTAGGGCTCATCAGCAATAGCCTGATCTTTTGAAGAAGTCACTGCAGCATAGTACATGGTTTCAAAAATCTCCTTATTCAAGGCTTTAGCTTCTTCAGAGTCAAAGGCCAAACGCATTTTAATGAAGGTATCTGCAAGCCCCTGAACACCCAATCCAACGGGGCGGTGACGCATGTTTGAGTTTCTTGCCTCTACCACTGGGTAATAATTACGATCGATCACCTTATTCAAGTTCTTCGTCACTTTGTAGGTAACATCGAATAGTTTTTCGTGGTCAAATTCACCTTGTTCTGTTACAAACATTGGCAATGCGATAGATGCAAGATTACAAACCGCCACCTCATCTGGAGATGTGTATTCGAGGATTTCCGTGCACAAGTTTGATGAACGGATGGTTCCCAAGTTTTGCTGGTTCGACTTAAGATTTGCTGCATCCTTGTATAACATGTATGGCGTACCTGTCTCGATTTGACTCTCCATTATCTTGGACCATACTTCACGAGCCTTCACAGTACGTCGTCCTCGGCCTTCTTTTTCATATTTAGTGTAGAGCTTTACAAACTCATCACCGTGGCAATCGAAAAGGCCTGGACATTCGTTCGGACACATTAATGTCCAATCTTCATTCGTCTCTACTCGCTCCATGAACAAATCTGGAATCCACATTGCGTAGAATAGATCACGCGCACGCATTTCTTCTTTACCGTGGTTTTTCTTCAAGTCAAGAAATTCGTAGATGTCTGCGTGCCACGGTTCCACATAAATAGCGAATGAACCCTTGCGTTTACCGCCACCTTGATCCACGTAACGAGCAGTGTCGTTGTATACGCGAAGCATAGGCACAATACCATTAGAAGTGCCGTTGGTACCGCCAATGTATGATCCCGTGGCGCGAATATTATGGATGCTCAATCCAATACCTCCAGCACTTTGAGAAATTTTAGCCGTTTGCTTCAACGTATCATAAATACCGTCAATACTATCTTCTTTCATAGTTAACAAGAAACAAGAAGACATCTGAGGTTTGGGTGTTCCTGCATTGAACAGCGTAGGAGTAGCGTGGGTCATGTATTTTTTACTCATGAGCTCGTACGTCTCAACGGCACTTTCTAGATCTTCTTTATGGATACCTATACTTACACGCATGAGCATGTGCTGAGGACGCTCCACAATCTTTCCATGCATCCGTAACAGGTAAGAACGCTCTAACGTTTTAAAGCCAAAGTAATCATAACTAAAATCCCTATCATAAATCAATTGAGAATCTAAAAACTCTGCATTTTTCTGAATAATCTCATATACATCGTCGGCAATTAATGGGGCTGGTTTTCCCGTCTCTGGGTTGATGTATTCATAGAGTTCTGTTACCGTTTCAGAGAAGCTTTTCTTGGTACTCTTGTGCAAGTTACTTACTGCGATGCGAGCTGCAAGATTTGCGTAATCTGGATGTTTGATCGTCATGGACGCAGCTGTCTCAGCCGCTAAGTTATCCAACTCAGCAGTAGTCACCCCGTCATAGACGCCGTCAATAACACGTTTAGCTACGGATACCGGGTCAACATATTCGCTAAGCCCATAACACAGTTTTTCAATTCGTGCAGTGATCTTGTCAAATTTGACCGCTTCTTTTCGGCCATCCCTTTTTAATACGCGCATCATGGTTGTTCTCAGAGATTATACGGTTACGGAAAAAAATGTGTGTGTTGTTGTCTTAGAAATTCAAATCTGCAAATGCATCATCGATGTTATGGCTACTCTGCTCTTCACCAACACCAGCCTTTTTGTATTCAGAGACACGTTTCTCAAAGAAGTTAGTCTTCCCTTCTAGTGAGATCATATCCATGAAATCAAATGGGTTTGGTGTATTATAGACTTTCGGACAATTCAATGTTTCAAGTAGGTGATCGGTCACGAACTCAAGGTACTCTGCCATGAGTTTTGCATTCATACCAATCAAATTCACAGGCAAAGATTCAGTGATGAACTCACGCTCAATATCCAGTGCTTCTACAATGATCTGAGTAATGCGTTCTACAGGCACCTTATTTACTAGGTGGGTATTGTGCAAGTGACACGCAAAGTCACGGTGTAGACCCTCATCACGAGAGATGAACTCATTCGAGGTCGCTAAACCTGGCAACAAGCCACGCTTTTTCATCCAGAAGATCGAACAGAAAGCACCAGAGAAGAAAATACCTTCTACTGCTGCAAAGGCAATCAATCGCTCAGCGAAAGATTCACTTTCAATCCAACGCAATGCCCAATCCGCTTTTTTCTTTATTGCGGGGAATCGCTCTATCGCATTGAATAATTCATCTTTTTCTGAATCACTTTCCACTAATGTGTCAATCAAAAGAGAGTACATCTCACTATGGATGTTCTCCATCATGATTTGGAAACCGTAGAAGAATTTTGCTTCTGAGTATTGTACCTCATTTACAAAATTTTCAGCGAGGTTCTCATTTACGATACCGTCTGATGCTGCAAAAAATGCAAGGATGTGTTTTAAGAAGTAACGCTCATCATTGTTCAACTTTTTCCAGTCTACTACATCTTGGTGCAAATCAATTTCTTCAGCGGTCCAAAAAGACGCTTCTTGTTTTTTGTACCATTGCCAGATATCGTCATGCTGGATTGGAAAAATCACAAAGCGGTTTTTGTTTTCCTGAAGTATGGGTTCTTGCTGCATCGTTCAAAAATTAATAGTCGTTAGGCCGCTTAAAGTAGTGTTAAACAGCTGTTAATCAGTTATTTAAGTGTTATGGTATTAGGCGGGCTTAACCGAAGCGTCCACTGGGCGTGGCGAACGGCTCATACAAACATGGTCATCATTTTAAGGAATATCAAGTTGGTAATACCGGGTTTTTCCCACAGTTATTAACAACGATTTTTTGTGCCAAAATTGAGACTCAGCAGCGGCACACTAGGATAGTCTAATTGTCTCTATTGAAACATAAAAATCAGCTGCTATTCTACAGCCAAATCGGTTGCCACATTTTGTAACTCAGCATAGAAACCAGAGCCATATTTACGAATCAATGGCTCTTTCAAAAACTCGTAAACAGGTACTTTTAATTCCTCGCCTAAAGAACAAGCGGCACTACAAATGCTCCAACGGTCATAATTTAATGCTTCAAAGTCAGCGTATTTTGCCACGCGGATTGGATATAAATGACAGGATATCGGCTTTTTCCAATCTATTTTTCCATCGAGAAATGCTTTTTCAATTCCGCAGGAGGCCGTGCCATCCTGCTCGAAAACGGTATAGGCGCATTCTTTCCCCTTAATAAGTGGTGTTTCTAATTCTCCTAACCCTTGAACGCTCTTTCCTTGAGCTTGAATTGATGCACGACCCGAATCAGTCAGGTAACTTTCGAAGTACGGATACAATTGGTCCAACAACTTCGCCTCTTCTTCCTCCAAAGGAGCGCCTGCATTGCCTTCAACGCAACAAGCACCTTTACAAGCACCTAGATTACAGACAAATTCCTTTTTAAAAATATCTGCTGAAATAAGTATTCCGTCCAATTCAATCATAAAAACAAAGCTAATATTGGTTTTACGCGCTTAGCTCATTCAAAGAGCCTAATTTTGCCATACAATTTAACAGTTATGGGATTTAATTATAACGATGCACTCAGTGCTTTTTTAATCTTGTTTGCGGTGATTGATATTCTCGGAAGTATACCCATTATCGTGAGTCTACGCAAGAAAGTAGGGCATGTTCAAAGCGAAAAAGCTACGATTGTTGCGGGCGCCATTATGATAGTCTTTCTGTTCATTGGCGAGAGCATTTTGAATTTACTTGGGGTGAATGTGCAAAGTTTTGCCATTGCGGGTAGTCTGGTGATTTTCTTTTTAGCCCTGGAAATGATTTTAGGTATAACCTTGTATAGAGAAGAAACCCCTGATACGGCCAGTATCGTACCTATCGCCTTCCCACTAATTGCTGGGGCAGGAACCATGACTTCTTTGGTTTCAATACGTGCCGAGTTTGCAATAATCAATATTCTAATAGCCATTATAGCGAATATGATTTTAGTGTACGCTGTATTGAAAAACACCGAACGCTTAGAACGGATTTTGGGCGCCGGAGGCCTAAGTATTTTACGCAAAGTTTTCGGTGTTATCTTGCTTGCGATTGCCGTAAAGCTTTTTTTCACAAACCTAATACCCTTACTTAACCCTCAATAAAGTCCTGTAAAATGTCAGACGAGCAGTTTAAAAACGTTATCTCCCACGCCAAAGAATATGGGTACATCTTTCAAAGCAGCGAAATCTACGATGGATTAAGTGCTGTATATGATTATGGGCAGAACGGTGCCTTACTGAAGAATAACATCAAGGCGTATTGGTGGGGTGCGATGGTGCAAATGCACGAAAACATTGTCGGGATTGATTCTGCGATTTTCATGCATCCAACAACATGGAAGGCTTCTGGTCATGTCGATGCTTTTAATGATCCACTCATTGATAATAAAGACAGCAAGAAGCGTTACCGCGCCGATGTATTGATTGAAGACCACGTTGAGAAGATTCGTCAAAAAATCGAAAAGGAAGTGAAAAAAGCCGGAAAAAGATTTGGCGAGAGTTTCGATAAAGAACAATACTTGAGCACCAACCCACGGGTGATGGGCTACCAGGAAAAGATTTCTACTATCATGAACAGGTTTGTGGCAGCGATGGAAGCAGAAGATCTCGCAGATGTGAAGCAACTGATTGAGGACGAGGAAATCAAGTGTCCAGTGAGTGGATCGGTGAATTGGACCGATGTACGCCAGTTCAACCTCATGTTCGGCACACAACTAGGGTCTGTTGCCGAGGATGCGACTACTTTGTATTTGCGTCCAGAAACGGCTCAAGGTATTTTCTTGAACTATATCAACGTTCAGAAAACAGGTCGCATGAAAATCCCATTCGGTATTGCGCAAATTGGGAAGGCCTTTAGAAACGAGATCGTAGCACGTCAGTTTATCTTTCGCATGCGCGAGTTTGAACAGATGGAAATGCAATTCTTTGTACGTCCTGGTACTGAAATGGAGTGGTATGAAACATGGAAAGAGCGCCGATTGAATTGGCATAAAAGTCTCGGCTTTGAAAATTCAAAATACAGATTCCATGACCATGAAAAATTGGCCCATTATGCCAATGCTGCTGCCGATATCGAATTTGAATTCCCATTTGGGTTCAAAGAATTAGAGGGCATCCACAGTCGTACCGATTTCGACTTAAGCCAGCATGAAAAATTCAGTGGAAAGAAATTACAGTACTTCGATCCAGAACTCGGCGAAAACTATGTGCCCTATGTAGTAGAAACTTCTATTGGGTTGGACCGCATGTTCTTAGCCGTATTAAGTACAAGTCTGCAAGAGGAAACCTTGAAAGACGGATCTTCGCGCACCGTATTGAACCTTCCAGCATTCTTAGCACCATATAAAGTTGCCGTTCTCCCTCTATTAAAGAAGGATGGTTTGCCAGAAAAAGCAAAACAACTTTTAGACCGACTGAAGTTTGATTACATGGTAAAATACGACGAAAAAGACGCTATTGGAAAACGCTATCGTCGCCAGGATGCCGCGGGGACACCACTGTGTGTGACCGTTGACCACCAAAGCCTAGAAGACGATACAGTAACCGTGCGATTCCGTGACACCATGGATCAGATTCGAATTTCTGTGAGTGAATTATCCGGCTTGGTAAACGAGAAAGTGGCCCTCAGCAGACAACTTGCAAAACTTTAAGCAAAAAGTTGCGTAGTGTTTTGAATTTAAATTAATTTTCCACAGTTATTAATCTATTCAACAAACGCATTATGAAAAAGGTACAATGGTTCGCAGCAGCAGTAGTAGCAGTAGCTATGACTGCATGTGCAGCACCTGCAGAAGAAGCTGAAGCACCAGCTGAAGAGCCTGCAGTAGAAGAAGTAGTGGAAGAAGCTGCTGAAGAAGTTGCTGAAGAAGCAGATTCAACTGCTGAAGAGGCTACTGACGAATCTCACGAAGATCACGAGCACTAAGAACTCGTACAACTTCATAAAGTAAACCCTGGGCCGCGCTCGGGGTTTCTTTTTTATTGCAAGGTTCCTGTTGATATTTTGACTACCTCTTTTAAGACGGGATCTTCGTCTAAGAGCATAGTTGTGTAGGCATCGTAGCCCCAAATATTTTTCGCAATTACAGATTTGAGCATCAGCTGTAAATCGCTGAGTTGGTCGGCAGGCAAATCTTCCAGTATCAGCCCATAGCCGCCATAATCCAAGAATTCATTAATCATTCCTTCATTGACAATGGCCATATCGAAATAACGCTCGTACTCCCATAAGGCAATAGATTCTCTGTGGTCGTCAACCCATTGGAAGGCGAAATCATCAATAGTTCCAAAAGAGAATCCCCAAAAATATGAACGGGTAGTATCGTTCGCGACTTCCACATCTGGCTCTATACCTCCAATCGTGCTCAATACCTTGCCACTATCACTTTGGAAGATCAACCCTTCCATCTCCCCGGGCAGGTCTGCTCCATCATATGGTTTCTGAATGGACCTGCCAGAAGGCGTATAATAATAAGCCACCGTTAAACGTATAGTCGAACCATCCGGTAATAATTTATCCTCTTGAACTAATCCCTTCCCGAAAGAGGTCGTGCCATAAATAGTCGCACGGTCGTGATCTTGCAAGGCCCCTGAAAGTACTTCTGAGGCGGAAGCGCTTTGGCCATTGAGGATAACATGAACAGGCAAGTCTTCATAACCATCACCTTTGGTCGCCTCAGTAACTTGTGTGCGGCCGTCTTTGTATTTCGTACTAACAATGACCTTGCCTGCTTCTAAGAATAGATCTGCGATGTTCACCGCTTCATGTAAATAACCCCCTGGATTATCTCTTAAATCCAGAATCAATCCACGCATGTTTTGCTTGGAAAGCCTAGATAGTGCTGCTTCTAATTCTTCAGTGGTTGATTCCGCAAATCGCTCAATCTTAGTATACCCCATAGGCCCGTACATTTGAGTAGCACTTACACTCTTTAGCGGGATGAAGTCACGCTGAACGGCAGCCGTAATAGGCATTCCATCACGCATTATATGGAACACCACATAGGTATTAACCGGCCCTTTAATCTTACTCGTGACCACATCATTGGTTAATTCTGGCCCTACAATGGTATCGTCATCAATGGCATAAATGCGGTCTCCGGGCATCAAACCATATGATTCCGCGGGCCCATCTTCCATAATATGGACGAAAACTAAGGTATCCTCATATATGGTGAACTCCACTCCGACACCTGAAAACGAACCCTGCATCCTTTCAGCAATTTCAAGTTCATCTTCTATTGGGATAAGCACGCTGTGTGGATCGAGACCCGACAGGATATAGTCCATAGCCTCTTGTTGAAGCATTAGAATGTCCAGCGTATCTACATATTCGTCTTGGAGGTATTGAAAGAATCGGTCCATAGAAGAACCCCTATTGAACGACACGGAATCCCGGAAACTCAAACCGATGCTGATGCCCGCGACGAAAAAGGCAGTCATCCAAAGTACTATGCGTTGGGGTTTCACTTTGGGTCTAATTGTTCTATGCGAACCCCTGCTTTTTGCAAAAAGCGAAGGCCACTATCATCTTTATATTTATTGCGATATACTAGGCGTTTTATTCCAGCTTGATGGACTAATTTGCTACATTCCTTGCACGGACTTAAGGTCAAATAAAGGGTTGCTCCTTCTGCAGAAGCTGTGCTAGAAGCCACCTTTAATATGGCATTGGCCTCTGCGTGAAGCACATACCATTTGGTATAATTCGCTTCATCTTCACAAGGGTTTTCGAAACCAGTGGGAGTACCGTTAAATCCGTCAGAGATAATCATACGACCCTTGACAATCAACGCACCTACTTTCTTACGGGTACAATGACTCAGTTGTGCCCATTCTTCCGCCATACGCAGGTAGGCTTCGTCATACTTTCTTTGCTTACGTTGTGCTTCATCCATCTTGAATCCGTGAATTTAGAACATTCGGTTCGAAGCGCAGGTAGGCTGGGGCCAATTATTTTAAGTTGGCATTGATCGGTATTGTAAACTGGATTCTGAACGCTTTTCCATCAATAGAAGCTGGCATTCTTCAAGGTAATACCCGAATAGTATGCACGGCCTCCTCATTCACTATGCAGAA
>Ga0163109_10000724_pt1 | contig 26325 bp, 28 predicted proteins | sample CRUFie1St13metaG_FD_108704 | JGI IMG/M metagenome (GOLD analysis project Ga0163109, IMG submission 108704) | Marine microbial communities from the Costa Rica Dome - CRUD Field 142mm St13 metaG | ecosystem: Environmental > Aquatic > Marine > Oceanic > Photic zone | place: Costa Rica: the Eastern...
GAATTTATTTACATTCCACTAAGACTTAAAAATACTGGAGAAATAGCAGGACTGTAATTATGATAAATAATATTAGATTAGGAGCAATATAATGGCAATTTCAACACTATCAAAAATGACAGTACCTTTAGCAAGTGGAGATTCCGCAAGCAACCAAGGTCTGTTAATGCCAAAACTACAATATCGCTTTAGGGTGAGTTTGGAGAATTTTGGCGTATCAACACCGACAACAGAATTAACAAAACAGGTTGTAGACGTAAGTAGACCAAATGTAAGTTTTGATCAAATGACGATTGATATTTACAACTCAAGAGTATATCTAGCAGGTAAACATACTTGGGAGCCAATTACAATTAACTTACGTGAAGATGTTAACAACAATGTACAAAAACTTGTTGGTGAACAGCTACAGAAACAATTTGATTTCTACGAGCAGTCAAGTGCGGCTTCTGGATTAGATTACAAATTTGCAACTAGAATCGAAATACTAGACGGTGGTAATGGTGCCAATACACCAACTGTACTAGAAACTTTTGAGTTATATGGTTGTTATGTAGAAGCAGCAAACTACAATCAGTTAGCATACTCAGCAGGTACAGAACCTGTAACAGTAACTTTAAATATTCGCTACGATAATGCAGTACAAACTCCACAAGGTACAGGAATTGGTACAGCTATTGGTAGAACAGTTAACACTCTTGTAACTGGCGCTGGCGCATAATTAAACTTTATTTCCTAATCTATAGGGGTGTAATTAATTACACCCCTTTCTCTTTATATACCCACTTAATTAAGATAGATAAATATTGTATAGGAGATTAATGTGGCAAACTTTAATGGATTTTTAGATAACTTAGCATCAGGCGCTCTAAACCCAAAAGGCAATCTTGCAGATTTTAGACACGCAAGTAGAACCTTTGTAGATGATAGTTTTAGACTAGCACCAAAAGCAAAATTTCTTTTTCATACAGCATTTACATTTGGACCTGCTGCATTAAAATCATTCCCAAAATTTGAGCAACGTCATAAATTAGAAGCAGGCTTACTAGTTAAAAGTGCTGATATGCCTAAATATTCAGCTGTAATAGATACTAGAAAAAAATATAATAGAGTCAAACATGTACAAACAAGTATAAATTATGAACCTGTCAATATTACATTTCATGATGATAATTTAGGTATTACAACTGCAATGTTAGAAGCCTACTATAGATATTATTACAGAGATGGAAAATACGGGACTTTTCCTCAGGCTTACAAAAAATCTTTTACACCGACAGGTGGCCCGCCAGGGCAATCAGGACAAACACCCGGTGATAACACCTATGCAGGACCTGAACTAAACAGTTTTAGATACGGTTTAGATAATGATAGCACTGATCCTTTTTTTACAAATATTCAATTAAGTCAAATGAGTAGACATGAGTATATAACTTATACACTTGTTAATCCAATTATTGAAAGTTGGGGACATGACAGCGGTGATTATGCAGACGGTTCAGGTACAATGCAAAATACTATCACAGTAAAATATGAAGCGGTGTGGTATGATAGAGGACCTGTGACAGCTGGCGCAAACGGAGATCCAAAAGGATTTGGTGATTCAGCTCATTATGATACTACACCAAGTCCTATTACACTAGCTGGAGGAGGAAACGTTGGACTAGGAGGAATACTTAGTGCAGGCGTTGACTTGTTTGATTATGCTAGAACAGGAAAAGGATTCAGTAGTCCACTAGCAGCTGGTTTAGCGGCAGCAAACTTAATTGGAAATGTTAGAGGTTTATCCAGTGAGGGTGCTAGAGCAGGCGGATTTAATTTGCTCAAAAGCACAATAGGGGGTATAAGCGGTTCTGACGTAAGCGGAGTAGCAAATACAATATTCCCTAAATAGGAGATAAAATGGCAGTACAAACTAGTTTACCACCAAAAGACCAAAAATCAGAACAAAGAGTTGTTCAATTCTTTGATCAATATTTTTCAAAACCAATTGAAGTGTCAGCTAATGATTATGATGCTGTAATAAGTTTTTTTGAAAAACGAGGCTTTGATAAAACAGCATCTGCAAGCGTAGGACAAGCTATTTTAACTCAAGCTAAATTAGATGAAGTTAATGTATTTCAATTGATCGACACACTTAAAGGTTATACAGAAGTGCAAATTAGTAAAGTAGTTGCACAAGTCTTAAACTTCCAACGTAACAAATCTTCCACAATAGGATTTAGAGTTACTCCTACCTTTGAATATGGTGAACGTAGAAACGTAGTGGTGTAAAATGTCTAGATTTGCACAAGGCAAATACACTTTAAAGTTTCCTGAAAAATACTCCGGAAGAAAAACTCCAACATACCGTTCAAGTTGGGAATTCGCTTTTATGCGTTTTTGTGATGAACACCCTAGTGTAAAACAATGGGCTAGTGAAGCATTTAAAATACCTTATAGAAATCCATTAACAGGAAAGCACACAATTTATGTTCCAGATTTTTTTATTGCATACACAGATAAAAACGGAAAAACTCTAGCAGAATTAATAGAAGTAAAGCCAGCTAATCAAGCAATTAAATCACGTTTGGGCAATAGCAGACATAATCAAGCTAGTTATATTGTTAACCAAGCAAAATGGGAAGCTGCATATAAATGGTGTAAACAAAATAAAATAAAATTTAGAGTTATTACAGAAAATGAAATATTTCATACAGGTAAAAGATAATGAATGAAATAGAATATAAAAATAAATTATTCCAAATTATCAAAGGACACGATAAAAGCACAAGAGGAATAAAATATATTAGAAAGTGGGATTACTATTGGACAGAAAAACAATTTGTTTTAGATAAATGTGATTTATCAAATGTAAAAACAGCAATAGACATAGGTACAGGCATTGGCATGTTACCTTTTTTATTACAACAAAAAGGTATAAGTGTAGAGGGAACAGATATAGAAGAAGAAATCACAGGCCCTATTTTTAAAATGTGCTGTGATATGATAAATTTAAAAGTACATCATATGTATATTAACAATGGAGAGCCAATGAACTTTCCTGGCAAATATGATCTATTCATAGCAACAAGAACAGAGTTTGATAGAGAAGCATTACAACCTGGTGAAAAATTTGATTGGCAATTTTTCTTTAATGATGTTTTCAAATATGTCAACCAAGTATTCATAAAAACCAACAATGCCGGATCTGGCAAAGGGTATCCTGTGTGGATGCGTAAATATTTGTGGAATCCAAGCAAAGAGGCCCCTATTAAAAAGCCCTTTAGAGCATGGTATGTTATAATTAACAAACAAGAATGGCTCAATGATTCTTTATCTACACTAAATAATTAACACAGTGTATAATGGAAAAAACCAATGACTAAAAAACTAGAAGACCTACTTAATTTACCAGATTCAAAAGAAATTATAGAAGAAGGTAAAAAAGACAAGCAAGAAGATGCAATAGTTGAACAGGAAGATACTATGCGTAGTATCCAAGAGTTTGATAAAATTACTGCTGCTCTGCCTGCTGTCAAAGGACTAGGAGAAATGGCAGATAAAGAGCTTAATGAAGTTGCAGATAAGGCAATGACAGCTTATGAAGATCTAATGGATCTGGGTATGAATGTGGAGAGTAGATACAGTGGAAGAGTTTTTGAAGTGGCTGGAGGAATGCTTAAAACATCTCTTGATGCCAAGGTGGCAAAAGTAGATAAAAAATTAAAAATGATCGAACTCCAACTTAAGAAAGAAAAGCTAGATAAAGAGGGCGGTTTAGAAGGTGATATTGTACAAGGTGAAGGATATGTGGTAACAGACCGCAATAGTTTGTTAGAGAAACTAAAGAATATGGATAAATAGTTAATATAGGATCAGTATCATGAAAACATTTAAAGAATATTTAACAGAGTCTGAAAAGACATACAAATTTATAATTCGTATTGCTGGAGAACTTCCGGAAAATTGTGAAGATAAAATGGAATCTGCACTTAACAAATACGAAATAATCAAATTTAACAAAGTTAAAACAGGGCCAATTTCAGAAAAGCCAATGGATTTTCCACAACTGCAAAACATTGAAGTTTCACACTTTGATGCAGAAGTAAAATATCCAATTACAAGCCATGTTTTAGAAAAATATCTAAGCGACAGTATTCCTTGTTCACACGGACATATAATTGTAAGAGGTGAACACGATCCTATAGAACAATACCAAGCAGAAGTAGAAGACAAACCATATGAAGCTAAATTAACAACAACAGAAATGGAGCAAGCTGATCCAAAAGCTCAAGATACTGTTGGTGGAAATAGAATTATGGACTTGTTGAAAGAATTAGAAACTGCAAGGAAAGACAGAGAAATTGATCCGGTTGAAGGTGTCAAACCAGGTGAATCTAAAGACATCTCGGATAAAGAAAATGCAAAAAGTCCTATAGGAAGTTAACATGAGAGAATTGATAAATCTTGTTGAATCACAACAACTTAACGAAGCAACATTCGATAAAGAACTTGATAAAATAGTTGATATTGCACTGAAAGGCTCTGACAGTGGAGGCATGATTGATAGAGATCGTGTGCTGAACAAGGGTTTATCAAAAGCACTAGAATTAGATGACAAAGAAGCAAAAGGTATTTTAGATAGGATTACAAACTTTGCAGTCACAGATGATTTTTTAGAAAGACAATATTTTGGAAAAGTTGCAGAAAAGATTGGACTAAAAGGCATGTACATGACTAATGGAAGTTATGTTAATGCACAAGAGAAAGATGAGTTTGGCAGATATCAATCAAGTCGTGGAGGTCCTAAGGGGGCGGCTGAAGCACAAAATGAAACAGGACTACTTCCAGGCCAAGTAGCTAAGAAGTTTGACATTGATTTGAAATTCAAAGGTTCAGCTAATGATCCTAATGATCCTGACAGTAAACCAGATAAAGAATTTAGAATTCAATCAAATGGTTCTAGAATTAATTTTAACATTAATAGAGATCAACCGTATGTAGACGAAGTAAAAGATGGTAAAAAAATTCGTACATATGGAACAAAAGAACAATTAATAAAACGTTTTGGTGATGATGCTAAAATTATGGGACTACCCAAAGAACCTGCAAAAGCAGATTCTGATGCTGGCAAATCAGCAGAAGGCGTTATAGAAATTACTCCAGAAAACGTAATGAAGTATATTCAGCGATATGAGGAATTGATTTCTAAAGCAACAAAAAATGAAGTTCAATATGCAAGCCGGTTCAAATCTGTTTTTGGATCTATGGCTAAAATATTAACAGAAGACAAACTGTCTGCAGACGAAGAAAAAGAATTACAAGACATTGTCACTGCGTTAGAAACTGCAATAAAAAATAAAAAGTTATCTGGTTTAAGATTAAAACGTGCAGAGAAAATTATAGATAATTGGAAGTATGATAAAGAAATGGCTATTGCTTCTGAAAAAGAAAAAATAGCAAAAGCCGTCCGTCAAGCAGGTAAAGATGCAGAAGCAAACAAATTCAGTGGCTTACCTAAAGGATATAGAGCTGAAAGAGATGGTGATAAAGTTTTAATATATAAAGATGATGATCTAGTAGCACAGTACAACATACAAGACGGTGATAGCACTGAAGAAATAAAAAAACAAGTTTTGAAAATGGCACAAATGAATGCCGGCAGTGATACAGCAGTTGCATCAGATCAAGATGCAGCCAAAGGAGCAGAATCAACACCAACCGGTGCTTTAGCTAAATTTGCAAAAAGTGGTAAAGGTGGATTAGCTAATGATGCAGACGAAGTAGACGCAATTAAAGAATTACAAGAACGGTTAAAAGACATGGGCATTGGAATGACCGTTGACGGCAAATACAGTAAAGGTACTGTTGATGCTGTAAAACGTGTGCAAGAGATGCTTGGTGAAAAACAAGACGGTGACGCAGGTCCTAAGACGATTGGTGCAATTTTAAAGATGGGAAATATCCCAGGTGTAATTACATTTTATGATGATTTAAAACGTCTTGCAGAATTAAGTAAAAAAATTAAAAAAGAATCGAATGATTTTCGTTATGTGTTAACAATACTTGAAGGTGGAAATCTTCTTGAAGCGTTGTCAGCTGCAGAACAAAAAGAGTATGACGAATTAATGAAAAAACACCAAGCTAAATTTGATGATCCAGAATACCAAGTAGCTTTGCCGAAATCAGTGCAAGACTTAATGAGTCAAGTTATCAAACAAGGCGGCGGCACAGCTGCTAATCAAGATGCTGGCAAAGATGCAGAAGATGACTTCAAAGGACTTGCAGATACAAGTAAGAAACCAGAAATTATAGGTAACTGGTTTGTTGCAATGCCTAAAGACATGCAAAGAGAACTAGGATTAGGATCCAAAAAAGACTTGTTTATAAACTTGTACACTGGAAATGTTGGTACAATCTACATTAGTAGAAGTAGCGAAAAACATGTTTCAAGAACAGCATACGCACCAGGAGATTCTGATCATAAAATAGTGATGGATTTTCTCAATGCCAATAGCATAGAAACTAAAAAGGGTGATCCTAGAAAAGGTCCGAGCGGTGAAGAAGATGCAGCTGCATCAAAAACAGATGCAGGTAAAGATGCAGAAGAAAAAGAAGTATATGACACACAGTATACTGGAGATTATAAAAAAGACATTCCTGAATTTTACAAGGGATTAGAAGCAGGATTAGATCCAGTAGATGAAGTAGACGATATGTTGAAAGCTGTTGATGATAAATTAAAAGCAGGCGGAACAGCTTTAGAAATGGAAATGTTTACTGCACAATTAAGGCAAGTAATAAATGTTTTAAATAGCAACTCAAGAATTCCAGGAACCGGAACATTAGTATCTAATATAGAAGGAATAGACAGACGCCAAATAGAAAGAGCTATACGTGATATAAAAGTTTACAGAGAAGATGAACTGCAACCTATGATGCTTGCTGCAATGAACAAAGAAAAAGACAGTGAAGAAGATGCAACAGCATCAGATCAAGAAGCTGGTAAAGATACAGACAAAGATACAGAAACTGCTACCGCAGGTTTTGATGCTAATAGTATTGCAATGGATCTTAAAAAAGCAGCAGATGCAGGAATCTCAACAGGTAATTTATTAGGTACTGACAAAAAATTATTAAGTTCTTCATTAGATAGAATAAAAACACCTGAACAATTAGCACAAGTTGATAAAGTTTTCAAAGGCTTGCATGGCATGACTGTAGAAGAAATGATTAAAGATGAGCTAGGTGATAATCTTTTAAGTAGAAAAGATAGAAAAGAAATGCTTAAAAAAATAGAAGCTATAAAAGGTGATAAACCTAGCGATGAAAAAACTGACGCTACTACAACTAGTTCAAGTGCTGATTCAAATGTTGCGTCAAAACCAGTAGGAGATGGTAGGAAAGCTATCGCCCTTGGAAAGGGAGATTGGGATCGTATTTCTAAAGAAGCAGGATTTAAAGATGTTGACTCTTTTGTTAAATACCAAAGAAAAGCAGGTATTATGAATGATAAAGGACAAAAGTTACAAGCTAATGATGTGTTTAACTTTCCAATGCAGTATGCTCAGGAAAAAATATTGTGGGCAACTAATCCTGTAAGTTCAGGTGTAACAAGTAATTCTACAAGTGCTAAAACAGATAAAGAAGTACCATCTGCAACTGCACAAACAAATGCTAAAACAGATACAACACAAAAAACGGATACAACACAACAAACAAATACAACAAGCACAGCGGCATCTAATCAAGCCACAGGACAAAGTGCAGAAACAAAAACATTAAACTCATCTCAAAGGAAATCATTATCCAGAAAAGGTTACGTAACTATTAACGGTCAAAGATTAAATAGAGATGAACTTAAAAAACAAGGATATCTAGAAAATAAGGAGTACGATATGACAAAAGTGAACGAAGCGGCTTCTATGAATATATCAATGAGCGGTGACAATGCAGGAGAAGTTTCCGAACTTGTTAGTATTCTTAGAAATGCAGGTATGCAAGATGCAAAACCTGTAACACCAGATATGATGCCACCTATGGCAAAAACTATCAGTATAGTAGATGAGCCACCGATGATGGATGAGCCAGAAGGACCAAGTCCATGCGGAATGGGTGAAGATGAAGTTGAAGAAGCAGAATGGGATAACTCACCAGACGAAGAGTACAAAGACAACGACTATATGAACAATGATATAGCCGGCGGATTAAATCGTCCTAAAGACAAAGGTGCGTTACGTGCAAAAGATCCTGCTATTCACAACGAAGAAGTAGCCAAGTATAAAGCACAACTAGCTAAAGACTTAGAAGAAGCATACGGAAAGTTTACTTACAAAAAAACAGCCGATGGTTATGAATTTGGAGGAAAAACTTACAAAAGCGAACAGGAAGCTAGAAAAGCTGAACAACAAGCAAAACTTAAAAACATGGGTAACAAAGGCTAATGCGTTTACGCGAATTTGAAAAATTAACAACTTTCACAGGCAAAAGCAGTGATGTACAAATGCCTACAGAAATTAATGACGAAGAATTAAAGCGTAGATTTGCAGAGATACTAAATAAAATAGGTGCAAGAAAGGCACTCAAAAATTTGGAAAAAAACTTTCAAAGTTTACAAAATAAACTTCAAGGTGACTTAGATAAAATGGATAAATTTCTAAGCAGCCAAGAAACCAAACTCGGAATAGACATATAAGGGGATAAAAATGGCAACAGTAACAGGAGCAGGAGCAAGACGAGTAGGATCAATGGCCAACACAGTTGGCACAATGTACCAACATAATGCGTATTGCTATAAAGTAGTAGTAGAAAATGCAGCCAATTCAGCAAGAGATCTACGTGCTGAAGACGATGCAATAGATGAAGCGGCAGAAATAATCATTAAAGAATTAAGTCCGTTAGCGTATTTTATTGCAGATGATGCAAGCGGAACTATGCATTTAGTAATGGATGCAAACCATTCAAGTGCAAGCGCCTTACAGCAAAGAATAAGAGAAATTGCTCAAGACCCTGGAGCAACCACAACATCAACTGGTGTAAACGACATTGACATTTCAGGTACAGATGTGACTGCTGCATCAAGTATTACAGTAGCTTAATAACACCCCCAGTAAATTCAATAGGGCCATCAGGCCCTATTTTTTTGGTTAAATATACATATGAGCAAAAGTTTAGATGGTGTATTAACCAAAAAAGCAAATCAACGTGAATCTTTTACAGAAGCACAAATACAGGATCTTTCTCAATGTATGGATCCCGATTCAGGCTATTTGTATTTTGCAAAACACTTTGCATTTATTCAGCATCCTGTTGAGGGAAAATTACTTTTTGATCCATACTCTTATCAAGTAAGTCTATTAGAAAGTTATCACAATCATAGATTTAACATAAACATGTTGCCAAGACAAACAGGTAAAACAACCTGTGCAGCGATTTATCTTTTATGGTATGCCATGTTTAATCCAGATCAAACTATACTTATTGCCGCTCACAAATATACAGGTGCACAGGAAATCATGCAACGTATTAGATATGGATATGAACTTTGTCCAGATCATATAAGAGCTGGTGTTGTAAACTACAACAAAGGTTCAATTGAATTTGAAAACGGATCTCGTATAGTTAGTGCAACTACAACTGGTAACACAGGTAGAGGTATGAGTATTTCACTACTGTACTGTGATGAGTTTGCATTTGTTCAACCTACTATTGCAGATGAATTTTGGACTTCTATATCGCCCACACTAGCAACAGGTGGTCGTGCAATCCTAACAAGCACACCTAACTCAGATGAAGATACATTTGCTACTATCTGGAAACAAGCTGAACAAAAATTTGACGAACACGGTAATGAACAAGATGTAGGTATAAATGGTTTTCACAGTTTTACATGTGCGTGGGACGAACATCCTGACAGAGATGAAAAATGGAAAGAAGACGAAATAGGACGTATCGGTGAAGAAAGATTTCGACGTGAATATGGTTGTGAATTTTTAGTTTTTGACGAAACATTGTTAAACAGTATAAAATTAGCATCAATGGAGCCAAAGACAGTAATTATGAATATGGGTCAAACACGCTGGTATGAAAAAATCAAAAAAGATGCTTCTTACTGTATAGGATTAGATCCTAGTATGGGCACAGGAGGAGACTATGCCGCCATACAGGTTATTGAACTTCCTAGTTATAAACAAGTAGCTGAGTGGAGACATAACACTACACCTATTCCCGGGCAGATAAGAGTGCTTAAAGATATATGTGATTATATAGAAAAGCAAAGTGAACGGTCAACAGGTATATATTGGAGTGTTGAAAACAACTCAATAGGAGAAGCTGCACTTATAGTGATAAGAGATTTTGGCGAAGAAAATATACCAGGTATGTTTGTAAGTGAACCAATACGTAAAGGACATGTGAGAAAGTTTCGCAAAGGATTTAACACAACACATGGTTCAAAAATTACAGCTTGTGCCAAGTTGAAAACAATGATAGAAAACGACAAGTTAGTTATAGCTTCTGCACCTTTGATATCAGAACTAAAAGGCTTTGTGGCAACAGGCTCTAGTTTTAAAGCAAAACCAGGAGAAACAGACGATCTAATATCTGCAATGCTGTTGAGCATAAGAATTATGGGAGTATTGCAAGATTGGGATCCAAGAATATATAACACATTTAAAAGTATAGAAGATACAGAGGATTATGAACCGCCTATGCCTATCTTCATTAGTACCAATTATTGATAAATATTATTATGAAAAACCTTGATTTAATAAGTGAAGAATTATTTAATAAAATACGTGGACGTTTTCCTACTGTAACAATAGGAAACGCAGAAGGTATAGTAACTAACAAGCCAAATGAAGCAAGATTCTTTGATTTTGACTTTAAACAAAAGGAAAAATCTTTAGGAAGAGTTAGTGTTAGTTTAGACGAAAATTCTGTAAGCGTAATGTATAGTAATAATTTTGTAGAAAACCAAGACAAGTTAGTAAAACAATCATGGTACGACTTTCTAAAAGAATTAAGGTATTTTGCTAAGAAAAGACTTTTAAATTTTGATACTAGAGATATTACTAAAAGCAATCTTAACAAAAATGATTATAAATTTTTAGCACAAAATCAATCCGGAGAAGAACAAATGACCGAATCAAAAATGTATGGAACAAGCAGAACTAGTTACCAAGACGTTGGATCAGCTAGAGTCAGCGTTAGGCATAATAAGCCTGTAAATCAAGAACTTGCAAGTGGACGTACACAACATATTGAAAACATTTACATAGAAAGTTCAGAAGGTGAAAGATTTAAATATCCTTTCAAACATCTTAATGGTGCAAGAGCTATGGCAATGCACGTATCAGAAGGTGGAAAAGTTTATGATGACTTTGGAAAACATATTACAGGTTTATCAGAAGAATTATACAAATTAAAGAAATTTAAAAGTTACATGGGTCGGTCAGGTGTAATGGCAGAAGGTCTTTCACAATACATGGACATAGTAAATGATCGAGTGCTAACGGTCAAAAAAACTATCGAAGGATTACAAAGACAAAAATCATACAAAGCTATGGTTGAAAACTTTGAAGTTAAAGAAATTAAAGAAGTGCCAGAAGACGTAGCTGAAAACTGGATTGATCAGCTTACAATTAGACAGTTTAATGAAGAATTAAAAGATGTATTTCCATACATATACAATCTTGTTAATGAAGAAACTAAAGCAGAAGAACTAGGCCCAGAAGATATTGTAAACAGTGTAGAAGAAACTACAGAATCCACAGCAAGCGATTATGAAGATGAATTTAACGCTTTTGAAGAATGGGCAGATGACACAGTAGATTCTGCACTAGACGAAGGCTATATGAAAGGCTACCAAAAGTATCATTGTAAAGACTGTCAAGATACAATGCACATGCCAACTACAACTTGTAAACATGACTCACATGACGAATCTGGATCATGGTGGAGAGACGCAAATGGCAACGGTGTTCCAGACATAATGGAAGCTGACAGTGATACAGATGAAGGTAATGCATATGCACACGCAGTCCGTAAAGCAAAAATGGATGGAAAGAAAAAAGGTGATAAAGTAATGGGTCCAGATGGAAAAGAAATAACAATAGAAACAGTAACAGATTATGTTTTATCAATGTATGATAGGAACACAGGACAGTTTCCAAAAGGCGAAACAGCAGTGCTGACAGCAGTGGAAAAAGATTTTGGCGAGAGCTTTATTAATCCAGCAAAGCAGTTTATAGAAGCTATCAACGCAAAGTTTGAAGAGTATAACGGATATAAAGATCCAGAATTAATGGACGACGAAGAATTTACACTAGAAGGTTTCTTATCTAACTTAGATGAGAAATTGAAAAAAGGTGACGAAGAAATGCTGTTAGCTTTATACAATACCTATAAAGATAATCCTATGATTCCACAAAAATATAGAGATTTGATGGGTAGAGTAAAAGACGAATTAAGCAATAGAGCGGCAGCCAAAAGAGATGCTGGTAAAGCAGCTGATAAGTCAGCAGACGACAAACTAGATGCATTTGGCGGTCCAGGCCCAGATATAAAACCAACAAACTCAATGCCTGATGATCCAGCTAAACCACAAGACGATCCAGAAGCACCTAGTTTACCAAAAAAATCATTTCAACCAGACTATGATTACAGTGGTAGCGAAGTAACTGGTAAGTATGGTATGCAAAATACAGAATATGATCCAAATTACAGCGGCCCAGGTGAATACCTAAATGACGCAGAAGCTATTGAAGCATTATATACAAAAGGTGTATTAAGTACAGAAGAACGAAACTGGCTTAGAATGGCAGAAAGAAAATACGGCATCACTGATAATAATTTAGGTCAAGTTCTTCAAAAGATACGTAAAGACGTGGCTCGCAGGGCTGCTGCTGATGTATCTTCTTTTGACAAAAGTCAAGAGTCAGTTGAATTAGAAAATATTAGGCAACTAGCAGGAATATAAAATAATTTCAAGAATTTAGCAGAAAAAGGTTGACTTCTGCTATATAATTGTGTAGTATGTATAACATGTGCTACATAAACAGGCACAAAGCTATAGGCAATTTAAAGGAGGCATATTATGGCATCATTAGCTGAAATAAGAGCAAAGCTCAAAGAGCAAGAATCACGACAAGGTGGTTCAAACACAGGCGGCGGCGACAACGCAATTTACCCATTCTGGAATATTAAAGAAGGTGAGAGTGCAACATTCCGATTCCTTCCTGATGGAGATGATTCAAATACATTCTTTTGGAAAGAACGTTTGATGATCAAACTTCCGTTTTCCGGAATCAAAGGACAGACTGATAGTCGTCCTGTACAAGTACAAATCCCATGTATGGAAATGTATGGAGATACTTGTAACATCCTTAATGAAGTTAGGGGTTGGTTTAAAGATCCTAGTCTAGAAGACATGGGTCGCAAATATTGGAAAAAGCGTTCTTATCTTTTCCAAGGTTTTGTAGTAGACAATCCTTTATCAGAGGATACTACTCCAGAAAATCCGATTAGACGTTTTATAATTGGACCACAAATTTTCCAAATTATTAAACAGGCACTAATGGATCCTGATATGGAAGAACTGCCAACAGATTATACTGCTGGTGTTGATTTCCGTCTTAACAAAACAAGTAAAGGTGGTTACGCAGATTACAGTACTTCCAATTGGGCACGTAGAGAACGTCCGCTTGGTGATTCAGAAATGAATGCTGTTAATACAAACGGGTTGTTCAATCTGAGCGACTTTCTTCCTAAAAAGCCTTCCGACGTTGAAGTCAAGGTAATGCAGGAAATGTTTGAAGCAAGTGTCGACGGAGAAGCATATGATGAAGAGAAATTTTCACAGTATTTCCGTCCAGCAGGCATGAGTGCTAGAACTGGTGATCCTAACAAATCATCATCAAACGGCACTGCCACTTCAAGAACTGAAGAAACTCCAGCACCAGCTCCGGTAGCAGAAACTGCACCAGCTGAGACTGCTCCTGCTCCCCAAGCAGAAGCACCTGCTGCACAGTCAACAGAAACTGAAGGTAAAGCAGAAGACATTCTTGCAATGATTAGAGCAAGACAAAGTCAATAAACTAATCAAGCCCAGTGCTAAATCAGAACAGAGATTCATTGTTTACATGTCAAAATTCTAAATGCACTGGGCAACTTTAACAAGGAGACAAGTATGGCAAAAGCATTTGATCCGAGCAAGTTTCGGACACAATTAACGAAATCTATTACAGGAATGAGTGCAGGATTTAATGATCCTACTGATTGGATTTCAACAGGTAACTATGCACTCAATTATCTTATATCAGGTGACTTTCATAAAGGTGTGCCTATGGGTAAGGTAACAGTGTTTGCTGGAGAGTCAGGCGCTGGTAAATCATATATTTGTGCAGGTAATATTGTAAAACATGCACAGGACCAAGGTATATTTGTAGTTTTAATTGACTCTGAAAACGCACTTGACGAGAGTTGGTTACACGCACTTGACGTAGACACTTCTGAAGAAAAACTACTTAAACTAAACATGTCAATGATTGATGATGTTGCAAAGACTATTTCAACATTTATGACAGACTATAAAGCAATGGATGAAGCTGATCGTCCGAAAGTATTGTTTGTTATTGATAGTTTAGGTATGTTACTTACACCAACAGATGTTGATCAGTTTAACAAAGGTGATATGAAAGGTGATATGGGTCGTAAGCCTAAAGCACTAACATCGCTTGTTCGTAATACAGTTAACATGATAGGTTCTCATAATGTAGGACTAGTATGTACTAATCACACATATGCATCACAAGATATGTTTGATCCAGATGATAAAATTTCAGGTGGTCAAGGCTTTATCTATGCATCATCTATTGTAGTAGCAATGAAAAAATTGAAACTTAAAGAAGATGAAGATGGTAACAAAGTTACTGATGTTCGTGGTATACGTGCTGGTTGTAAAGTAATGAAAACACGTTACGCTAAACCATTTGAAGGTGTGCAAGTAAAGATTCCATATGAAACAGGTATGAATCCTTACAGTGGATTAGTTGATCTTTTTGAAAAGAAAGGTTTACTTGTAAAAGATGGAAACAGACTAAAGTATGTAACATCAAATGGTACTGAACACAAAGAGTATAGAAAAAATTGGGATGGTTCTTTACTTGATACTGTTATGAAAGATTATACTGGAGACTTAATTGAAGATGCAATTAAGAACAAATTGGTAAATACCCTCGAAGCCGACAGCATCGAGGAGGAATAGTATATGGAAGAGCAACAGATTGCTGATATTTGGTCAGTATTCAAAGACAATATAGATAAAAAACAGATTGAAATTTGTGCTGAAAGATTTGTTGAAGTATGTGCAGACTTTGGAGCAGATGACGAAGCATTCAAAGGAGCATTAGGAAGTTGTAATTACTTAGACAATGCTATCTATTATTACTTGGATATTGACGAAGATCAGTTTGATGATGAATATGAATGGGATGAATAATTAATGGGTTGGTATAGCGAAGTATCACGCGATGTTGGAAAGATACCAGAGGCAATCAAACATTATGAGTCTGAATTAGTTGACGCAAGAAAAGAAGTTAAACTTGTAGGTAATGTAGAAAAAGCATCTGCGGCTATGCCAGGTATTGTTGAACACCGTTTTAATCAACTTCAAGAAATCGAAGCAATATTACACTATATGAATATCGAGCTACGTAGATTGCGTAGCTCATATTTCAAAAAATATCTAGAAAATTATCAAAGAGCTTTATCTAGTCGAGACGTCGAAAAATATGTTGACGGTGAGGCAGATGTAGTTGATTACGAAAAAATTATTAATGAATTCGCACTTCTTCGTAACAAATGGCTAGGAGTCTTAAAGGCGCTTGACCAGAAGCAATGGCAGATAACTAATATAGTAAAGCTAAGAGTAGCAGGAATGGAAGATGCTACTTTATAGAAAGAGGTGTTATGAAAATAGGAATAGTAACAACTTTTAGTGATAAAGGTTATAAAGAATACGGACATTGGTTTGTTGAAAGTGCAAAAAAATATATAGACTCAGACGTACAATTATTTTTTTACACAGATAACACACATTTAGATCTTCCTTCTAACATGACGAATCAAAAGTTAGAGGAATCCATACCAGACTTAACTGAATTTAAAAAGCGTAATTCACATAGAGAACCAGGAAATTTTCTATTTGATGGAGTACGGTTTAGTCATAAAAGTTATTGTTTATATCATGCGGCAAAAACAAAGGATGTTGACTTTCTATGTTGGTTAGATACTGACACTGAGATTATTACAAAAATTACATCAAAATATTTGAAAAGTTTCCTCCCAGAAGGAAAATTTGTCGCTTATTTAGGACGTCCTGGCACTTATACTGAAACAGGATTTTTAGTATTTGATATGCGTCACAAATATGCACAAGAATACTTTGATAGATTTAAAGAATATTATGATACAGACAAATTGTATGATCTATCAGGTCAACTAGATTGTCATGTATTTGATGCTGTTAGATTAGAGATGGAAGAAGAAGGAAAGATTCAAAATCATAATATTAGTCCACCTGGAGTTACAAAAACACATTTTGACCAAGCACTAAATGGATATATTGCACATTACAAAGGTGCTAAAAAATCTGTTAGAGATAAGCATTACGGAAAAGCATTGAAACGTAAGGAAAAATTAAAAATTGCATAAAAAATATATAGTCACCGGTCATAAAGGATTTATTGGTCAACATTATTTTGACTACGTGAAAGATGCAGAAGGGTATGACCTGCTGAATAATAAAGATTTATGCGATGCTGAATTAGTGAAACAAATGCCAGACTGTGATGTTTTAGTACACATGGCGGCAACTAATGGTACACGATTGTTTTATGAGACACCTACTGAAGTATCCTTTAATAACACATTGCCCACATTTAACTTAGTCAAAAGATATCAAAATACAAACACAAAATTTGTTTTTACTAGTACTTGCGAAATATTTAATGGAGCAATAGATAAAGGACTACATCCAGTACCTACTGATGAAACTGTTCCGGTAATGTTTCAAAACATCGATAATGCAAGATGGAGTTACAGCATTCCTAAAGCATTAGGAGAAAACTTAGTTGCAAATTGCGGTTTAAATTATGTAATAATTAGATATTTTAATATTTACGGTCCAGGACAAAAAGATCATTTTATAAGCGAATTTGTTGAACGTTGTACAAAAGGTGAATATTATATAAAAGGAAACGACACAAGAAGTTTTTGTTATATCGATGATGCAATACAAATGACACAAGCTGTTATAGATAATGCAGAAAATTGTACGGTAAATATAGGTAGACAAGAAGAAACACAAATTAGTACAGTTGCAAAATTGATAATGGGCATTATGGGAATTAATCCAGAAAAATTAGAAGTGATGGATGGGCCTATAGGCAGTGCAAAAAGAAGATGTCCTGATACAACTAAAGTCAAAGAAATAACAGGTTTTGATGCCTACACTCCATTAGAAGTAGGATTGAAAAAAACTGTAGAGAGTTTATTATGAAAATTGGAATAATAGGCGTAGGTGCAGTAGGAAGTGCTAATAAAAAAGGTTTTGAATATTTAGGACATGAAGTTTGTATTCATGATACAAAACTTAACACAAAGATTAGTGAAGTATGTGAAACAGAAATAAATTATGTTTGTGTGCCTACACCGCAAGCTGAAAACGGAAGTTGTGATACAAGTATTATAGAAAGTGTTATTGATGAATTAGGTCAATGTAATTACAAAGGTATAATTGCAATTCGAAGCACAGTAGTTCCTGGATTTACACAAAGCATGATTGAAAAATTTAATAATTTAACAATATGTTTTGTTCCTGAATTTTTACGCGAACGTTGTGCAGAAGATGATTTTATTAACAATCATAAATTATTAGCAGTTGGAACACATGACATTTGGGTGTTTCGTAAAGTTGTTAGATCTCACGGCAAACTACCTGAACATACAGAACATCTTACACCAAATGAAGCAGAAGTTTTAAAGTATTTTAATAACGTATATGCGGCTCTAAGAGTAACATTTGCAAACAATATGTATGAAATATGTGATAAATTGGATTGCGATTATACTACAATTAAAAATGCTTACATCAAAACAGGTAAAGCTACTGACATGTATCTTGACGTTAATCCTAGTCTAAGAGGGTATGGCGGAATGTGTTTACCTAAAGATACTATTGCAATAGCAAGTCTAATGAAAAAATTAGATATAGATTTACAATTGATACAATCTATTCATGACGATAATTTAAAATTTAAAAAAACTGTATTCAACGGGATGAGAGAATAATGCTAGAAGAACATTTAGGAGGCCACCAAGGCAAAACACACACAGATGAAGGTACTTTAAATTGGGCTATTCATTACCTTGATGTTAAATCAATGCTAGACATAGGTTGCGGCCCAGGAGGCATGGTAGAACTTGCAAACAGCATGGGTGTAGATGCTTTTGGTATAGACGGCGATTACACCTTGCAAAGGTACAATGAAAATAAATTTCTTATACACGATTTTCAAACTGGTCCTGCTCCTATAGATAAAGAATATGACTTAGGATGGAGTGTAGAATTTGTAGAACATGTATATGAAAAATATATTCCAAACTATATCGAAGCAATGAAAAAATGCAAATATCTCATTATGACATATGCACCTCCAGGACACGGCGGTTATCATCATGTAAATGAAAATACTGAACAGTATTGGATAGCAACTCTACAAAAATACGGATTTATATATGATCCTATGTTAACCAATCAAATGCGTAATGCATCTACAATGGGTACAAAAAAGAAACATAGATTCCTACAACGTACAGGACTGCTATTCAAAAATGCCTAATATTGTTGCTATAAAAGAGTTAATGTGGACCTATCATCCGCTTCCTAGAAAATGGAAAACTGCATCATTCAAAGATAGAAAAACAATAGAATCTGCTGATGTATTAGTTCAAACAAATATAAAAGGCGGCAAAAAAGAAAGAAAATTAGGACACATATATCAATATGTAATGGATTCAGGTAAACCATATCTTTGCTTAGAATCTGCTGTGTTTAGGCGTAACATGCCAGACCCACCAAATCCAAAAGCATATCATAGATGGAGTTGGAAAAGTTACTACCGTGATGAGGGTAATTATAATAACAAAAATTGCCCACCGGATAGATGGAATCAGATAAAAACAGATCAAAAAATAGCTATTAAAGATTGGCGCACAAAAGGCGAATATATATTATTAGTATTACAACGTCCTGGTGACACTAGTTTACGTAATTTAATTTCTAAACATGGATCTTACGAAGGCTTTATAACATATACAGTAAATGAGATAAGAAGATATACAGATAGAAAAATAGTTGTTAGACCTCATCCTAGTAGAAGATTATGGCAATTAGAAATAATTGAAAAGTGTAAACTAAAAGGAATATCAATTAGTGAAAATATTTCTAGAGAAGGTATGTTGTCTGGAGGGAATCAATTATATGATGATTTTGATAAAGCATGGGCAGTAGTTGGTTTTAATAGTAATGCGTTAACAGAAAGTGTTTGCGAAGGTATTCCTACGTTTAGTATGTGTCCTAGTTCTATGGCTTGGGAGTGTTCTAATAAAAGTTTAAAACTTATAGAACAACCTAAAATGTTTGATAGACAACAATGGTTAAATAATTTAGGTTATTGTCAATGGAATGAAACTGAATGTTTGAACGGCTTACCTTGGGAACATTTAAAAGGTGTCATTAATGAAATATAGAATGGCAATTACATATCCTGATGGTACAGTAGTTAAAGGTAAAAAACAACATTCAACCTGGTTCGAACGCTTAGGATTTAATAACATTAATTTTAGTAATAAAAATGTTTTAGACATTGCAACAGACGAAGGATGGTGGGCATTTAATGCAGAAATGAAAGGCGCTCATTATGTAGAAGCATGTGATGTTGAAAGAGCTGAATTGTATGACTGGGGTGCTCGTAAAGACAATGAATGGATAGAATTAATTAACAACACCCGTACAGGAAAAAAAGCATTTGATTTCCATCATAAAAATTTAAACAGTAAAGTTGTATATAAACAAGAATCAATATATAATGTAAAAGGAAGTTTTGATATTGTGTTTGCACACGGGCTACTTTACCATTTAAGACATCCTTTACTTGCTATAGATAAAGTATCTTCTGTGTGCAAAGACATTTTTTGTTTTGAAACACATGTAGACTTACATGTACCAGATACTTTAGCTTCAACAAGATTTTATAGAACTGACGAGTACTGTCATAGTAATAGTAATTGGACAGGAGCTTCTATTGGATGTTATGCAAGTTGGTTAAAAGACGCAGGATTCGAACACATATTTAGATCAACATGGGGACCATATAAATCAGACAGAAGAGTTTTTATAGCTTGCAAAACTAACAAGCACATTGAAGCATTCAAAGGTCCTGAAATGATATATTTAGACGAAGATTTTTTTGACAAAATGTATAAAGACACATTTTATCATTTTAAAGACTGGAGTGCAAAAAAATGAAGATTGAATTTGGCTGTGGAGAAACTCCTACTAAAGAAGGCTTTAAAACTTGTGATATAAGAAATGTTCCCGGTGTAGATTTTGTATGCCCTGCTTGGAATATAGATTTACATGTAGAAGAAAACACAGTCGACGAAATATTTTCAAGACATTTTTTTGAACACTTAACTTACAAGCAAGGAAGAATTGTTTTACAAAAATGGCATAAAATTCTTAAGCCAAAAGGAATAATGCACATGATGTTGCCTAATTTAGATTTTCATATACGCCAATACACAAGTAAAACTAAAATGAAAGAAGCACTAGCAGGGTTATACGGATGGCAACGTGGAGAGTTTGACGACACATGGGATACACATAAAAGCGGATATAATTTTGATTTATTACAACCTATTTTAACAGAAGAAGGTTATACACATATAATAAATGTGAGAAATCCCAAGAACAGACATCTCGAAATAACGTGTGTAAAGCCATAAATTTCACACTAATTAAATACTCATATAAATATTAACATGGAACGTATAGTCTTGGTTACAGGTGGCTTTGATCCAATACATGATGGACATTTAAGTCTATTTGAAGCTGCAAAAGAATTAGGTGACAAACTTGTTGTAGGATTAAATTCTGATGAATGGTTGTCTAAGAAAAAAGGACAACCTTTTATGCCATGGAATGTAAGATCAAAAATTGTTAATAATCTTTCAGTGGTAGATGATGTAATTTCATTTGATGACAGTGACGGTACAGCCATTGATGCTATTAATGTATTTTGGAAAAGTGTTAACTTTGACAAAAATGTACAATTAATATTTGCAAACGGTGGCGATAGAAAGCAAGGTAATGTTCCTGAAGAAAGTTTCTATTACGAAGGTAGTCAAGATAGTGTATTGTTTGCTAACACAACATTTGAATATGGTGTTGGCGGAGATGATAAAAAGAACAGCTCTAGTTGGATTTTGCAAGAATGGAAAGAACCCAAAACAGTACGCAAATGGGGATACTATAGAGTATTGCACGAGAATGGACCTAATGTTAAAGTCAAAGAATTAATTGTGGATCCAGGCAACAGACTAAGTATGCAGAGACATAAACATAGAGCAGAACATTGGTTTATATCAGAAGGTGAAGCAACAGTCTATACTTTAAACAGTTCGACAGATATGGAACTGTTAGGAAAGTATACAACACATAAATCTTTACACATAGCTGAAGAACAATGGCATATGCTTGCGAATGAAACAGACAAGCCATTAAAAGTTGTTGAGATACAATATGGTGCAAACTGTGTGGAGGAAGACATTGAACGGAAATAATACTACACTTAGAGTTTTTGTAGGTTGGGACAGTAGAGAAGATATAGCTTATCAAGCATGTAAACAAAGTTTATTGACAGCTGCAAAATATCCAAATAACTTAGAAGTTTATCCATTAAAATTAGATGAACTACGAAAAAAAGGTTTTTATACACGTGAAGAAGACAAACTTGGCTCAACAGAATTTACATTTTCAAGATTTCTAGTGCCTGAATTATGTAACTACGAAGGCTGGGCACTTTTTATTGATTGTGATTTTATTTTTAGAGAAGATGTAAGAAACTTGTTTGACAAGTGTGATGACAGATATGCAATTATGTGTGTACAACATGATTATCAACCAAAAGATGGAAAAGAAAAAATGGATGGTAAAGTACAACATAACTATCCTAGAAAAAATTGGTCAAGTTGTGTATTATGGAACTGTAGCCATCCAGCAAACAAAGCTGTTACAAAAGAACTTGTCAACAACCCAGAAACAACAGGAAAATACTTACATAGATTTAGTTGGTTAGATGATAGCCAAATAGGTAGAATACATCACGAGTGGAATTGGCTTGTTGGTTGGTATAGAGAGCCAGAAGACGGTTCGCCAAAAGCAATTCACTACACAGAAGGTGGACCTTGGTTTAAAAAATATTCAACTTGTGAATATTCAGGTGACTGGTACAAAGCTGAAAAAGCATATATTAAAAATAAAGACGAAAATGCAAAACATAAACTTACACCAGATACTTGGAAAGTAAATGATGAGAAAAAAGAAATATTAGAATCTGTTTTAAATTACTTAGTAGACCCTCAAGCTAAGTATTACGAAGGTAATACGTGGGATACTATCACACGAAAGGTACAAGATCATATGGGTAAAATTGTAGCTATTGATACAAGCGAAACTAACTTTGAACGAAAAGGTCACAAGTATGATCCGATATTAGAAAATTTTGTAATGGGCTGTAATGGTTCAATTGCTTCATACGATGACCACAGAGACACTGATACATCACTAGTCATTCGCGGTGTAGGTGGAGGAAGTAGAAAAGCTATTGCAAAATGTTGGGATATTAATAGAACATTCTACACCGTTGATACAGGTTATTTTGGAAACTTTAAAAACAAATGGCTTCACAGAGTAACTAAAAATGCATTACAACAATTAGGACCTATTATTGAAAGGCCTATGGATCGTGCTAAAGCACACGGATATAGATATAGAAAATTTATTCCAGGAACAAAAATTTTAATTTGTCCACCAAGTGAAAAAGTGATGAGACTTTTTGGACAGCCTGATCCTCAGGCATGGGTAGATCAAACTATTGCAGAAATTAAAAAGCACACTGATCGACCAATTGAAGTAAGACTTAAACCTTTAAGAAGTGAAAGAATTACAACAAAAACCATCCAGGCTGCACTTCAAGATGATGTGCATTGCCTTGTAACTTATAATAGTATTGCAGCAGTAGAAGCGTTAATGGAGGGTAAGCCTGCATTAGTGTTAGGACAAAATGCTGCTTCAACAGTTTGCGAAACTGAAATTGCAAATATTGAACATCCTAAACAACCACCGAGAGATGAAATTGAAGCATTCTTTGCACACCTGGGTTATTGTCAATTTAGTGTTCATGAATTACGATCAGGTTATGCATGGAGAATTGTAAATGAAACTGCAAGTGGTAAGCTACCACTCTGGAATTCCGGTAGTAAATAAAAGCCCAGAAAAATCTAACATATTATACTACATGATCGAAGGTGTTAATGCCTGCGGTGACATAGGTAGAAATCACTTTGAATTCAACACTTTAGAATGTGATGTTGCAGTATTGCAAGGCTTTGTACATGAACATAGTAAGAATGCTCCGCATTTAAGATTGCGTAGAGATGTTTTACAAACACAAAAGATGGCTAGAAAAAGAACACTAGTTGCAGATAGCAATTTGTTTTTATGGGTAAACAAATCTAACAAACCTCATCATTATCTAAGATATAGTTGGGACGGAGTATTTAGGAGAACAGGATTTTATTTTGACAAAGATATAGATCCTGCTAGATGGCAACAAATAAAAACCGACTTACAAATAGATGTAAAACCCTATAGAAAAAATGGTAATCATATCTTAATCTGTTTACAACGTAACGGTGGATGGAGTATGAAAAATTATGATGTAATGGAATTTTGTCACAGTACTATTTCTAAACTTAGACAGTACACAGACAGACCCATTGTTGTTAGAGCTCATCCGGGAGATAAAAAATCAGCATTGTATTTAAGATTGAACTTGCCTAATGTAACTGTAAGCACTAATCCAAATATAGATCAAGATTTAGAAAATGCATGGGCAACTATTGTTTATAATAGTAGTCCAGGAGTTGCAAGTTTTATTAGAGGTGTACCAGTATTTCAGATGGATCCTGAACCTAATTACAGTATGTACGGAGAGATAGCTAACTTTGATATTAGTAAAATAGAAGAACCTGCACTAGTAGATAGACAGTCTTGGTTAGAAAGAATTAGCATGAGTCATTGGAAGTTTGACGAGTTAAAAGACGGTAGGGCTTGGAGATTTATGCGTGATTACGTATAACAGCCCAACGCTTGTAGTATTCTATTTCTTTACCTTCTTCAGATAATTCATCTAAAAATTTATTTACATCATTGGCGTTATTCTTGTTAACAGCATCATCAAACACAATTACTTTACTGTTTTTAATTTTATTGTAATCATGTTTTACAGTGTCGTAACTATGACCTCCGTCTAAATATACAAAATCATAAGTGTGATTTAGTAGTGTATTAGTAGTTAATCCTTCGTATAACAAGTAATCAAAATTATTATTATCTTGTTTTATTTTTTCTAATCTTTTAATTACAAATTGCTTAGATGCTCCGCCCTTGCCGTTATATTCTTGTCTGTTGAATTCTACATTATTTCTTGCATAGTCAAATACATCGTATCCGTGATACATAAATTTATTATTTTTAGATAGCAAATGTAATATCATTTGCACAGCAGTATTACCTTTGTGTGTGCCTATTTCACAAAATATTTTTATTTCTACTTCATCAAGAAAATGTTTGAAATCATCAAAGATCCAAGGTTTCATTATTTCCTCTTATTTGTTCAACTATGGACTGAGCAGTATAGGCAGATAATGTCCAGCCCAGGTGTCCATGACCTGTGTTGTAATATATCCTACGACTATTACGACTTTTATTTACCACAGGCATCATGTTAGGCATCATAGGACGAAGTCCAGCCCACGGTGTGATGTTTTCTGTGTTAATACCCGGAAACATTGTTTCAGCCCATGTTATTAAAGGCTTTATACGAGCTTGTATTATATCTGTGTTGTATCCATTGAACTCTGCTGTACCTGCAATACGTAATCTATCTGTGCCTAATCTTGCTGTAACAATTTTTGCACCGTCGTCTAACAAACTAGTCCATGGTGCTGTCTTAGGATTGTGTATTGTAATTGAATAACCTTTGACCGGATAGATAGGTAAGTGGTCTCCTATTGTTTTTGCAAGAGCTTTGCTTTCAACTCCTGCACATATAATTACAGGACCTCTATGCTGGTGCAAATCAGTTTTAAGATTACGTATTTTTTGTTGCTTCATTGCAACATCATATTTTGTTTCTAGTACTTTATAAAGTTCTATACAAAATTTATGTATATCACCTGTAAAGTCTGTGTCGTTGTACATACCCCCTAGAAGTTTAGGAGGACGTACTAGAGCAGGTTCTATCTTTAAACATTCTTCGGCACTGACTGGCCAACGTTTTAATCCTGCTTTAGCATATACTTCATTTACTCTTTTAGCATTTTCATATTCGGCTTCATCTGTGTAGATGTGTAGTATGCCTTTTTCGACTTTGTCGAATTGTATTCCTTCTTCGAAAGCAATCTGTTTATATAGGTTATGGGCTTCAAGAGCCATTTCACAAGTGCGTTGTGTGTTAAGATCTGCATTAGGAATTTCCTTTATAAATTTGAATAACCAACTGTATTTGTCTGGGGAAGGCCAAGGGTTTACTTTAAGTGGTGCATCTTTCTTTGCAAGCCATTTTATACCTTTATAAACTGAACGCCAACTGTTCCAAACTTCTGAATTACTTGCACTAAGTTGTCCGCCGTTCGCATAAGAGGTTGCCATGGCAGGGTATTTCCGTTCATCGTATATTGTAACAGAGTAGCCTGCTTTGGCCAAATAATAGGCAGTTGTTATACCGGTGATACCGGCTCCCACTACTGCCGCTTGCATTACATATTTGCTCCTATCATTGTTTCCAGTAGTTCTCAGTCCTATTTACCATTATGTCTTTTGCTCTGCTTCTGCCTTCTTGTTTGCGTACACCTTTCATATGATCTATCCATGTCCCTAATATACCGTTGATTAATGGATGACCTCCACCACCTGTTTTAGCTTCTTTTAAATAC
>Ga0163109_10000725_pt1 | contig 26298 bp, 35 predicted proteins | sample CRUFie1St13metaG_FD_108704 | JGI IMG/M metagenome (GOLD analysis project Ga0163109, IMG submission 108704) | Marine microbial communities from the Costa Rica Dome - CRUD Field 142mm St13 metaG | ecosystem: Environmental > Aquatic > Marine > Oceanic > Photic zone | place: Costa Rica: the Eastern...
TTCATCTATTTTTGTTAAATCACAATCTTTTGATGATAAAAATATAAAATTATTTTTTTCATTTTTTTCTTTACATATATCTTGTAAACATTTACCTACCATACCTGATCCACCGGTAACTAAAACTTTCATTTATAAAGTATGCAAAAAAATATTTAAATATTATTAATTATAATAATTTAAAATGAGGAAAATTCATTTCAAAAGAGGATTTAATAAAATCAAAGTGAAATCATTAAATATAGATAAAAGTGTAACTATAAAGTTTGATATTATATCTGAAAATAATATTGATATAAAAATAATTGCAATAAAAGATAATAAAATTATATGTTCTGATACATATGTAAAATATAATTATTTGTATAATGAAGTATCTACGTTGAAGAATTATTCAACAAATATAGTATCTGGATACTGTGAGATATACTTGTGTTTTCATTCTAAGTTGAATGATAGTTTAATTATAAAAAAAGATGAAATATGTGATTGTAATGAAAATATTTTACTATTTGATTACGATAAATTTAAAAATAAATTACCATTTCCTACTTGGGAAGAATTAGTATATGATGAAATAGATATGGATTATAACAATGGATTTGATTATCCACTTATAGAATCGACCTATGGTAAAGAGGAAGTTATCGCTATGATGAAAACTTTAACTAGTAATAAGTTGACAATGGGTAAAAAGGTTTTAGAATTTGAAAAAAAATTTGCAAAATATGTCGGTTCAAAATATGCTATAATGGTTAACTCTGGTTCTTCAGCAAATTTATTAGCTATGGCTGTAGCAACTAATTATTTAAGAGAAAATAAACTAGTTCCTGGAGACAAAGTAATAGTTCCAAATATTTGTTGGTCAACAAGCGTTTGGCCGATAATTCAAATGAATTTACAACCGGTTTTTGTTGATGTTGATTCCAAAACTATGAATATGGATATTGATGATTTAAAAAGAAAAATTACACCTGATGTAAAAGGCATTGTTGCTGTTCATATATTGGGTAATTCAACAAATATGTCTGAATTAATGAAAATAGTAGAAGAAAATAATTTGTTTTTAATGGAAGATACTTGTGAATCATTAGGATCAAAATATAACAATAAGGTTTTAGGAACATTTGGAGATTTTGGAACATACTCTTTTTACTATTCGCATCATATAACAACAGTAGAAGGTGGTATGGTAGTTTGTAATAAAGAAAGTGATTTTGAATTATTAAAATGTTTAAGAGCACACGGGTGGACAAGATATTTAAAAAATAAAAAAGAACTAGAAGAAAAATACAAAAATGTAGATCCAAGATTTCTATTTGTTAATGTTGGCTATAATTTTAGACCTATGGAAATTCAAGGTGCTATGGGTTTAGTTCAACTTAGTAAATTAGATGTTAAAAACCAAAACAGAATATGGAATCATGCACATATAACTAAAAGAATAATAAATGATCCTAGAAATAATGACACATTTTCAACTCCCATTGCTTATAATAATTGTAAACCTGCTTGGTTTGCTTTACCATTCATAATAAATGAGAAATTTACTAATAAATATAATGATTTTTTACAATATTTAACTAACAAAAAAGTAGAAAACAGACCAATCGTTACTGGTAATTTTACTAGACAACCTATATTTGATTTTTTAAATATAAATGTAAATCCTGAAGATTATAAAGGTTCAGAAATTCTTCATAAAAGAGGATTTTTTATAGGTCTTTCTTGTGAGAAAATATCTGAAGAAAGAATTAATAACTTAGTTGAAATTTTTTTTAATTATGATTTCACAAAATAAAAATATCATAAATTTTAATTATAGTATTTATTTAATATATAATGGATGAAAGAGAAAATTTAATTATTAGAAAACCAAAAAGAAACATTATTAGAACTGAAGTAACAATAAAATCTTGTTTAATTATGTTATGTATTATTGGAAGCGTAGCATTAGCTGTTGTTATTTTTATGAAAACTAATAAACATAATCATACGAATAGCACATTGAATTAAAATTTATCTCTCCCAAATTTTTTTTAAAGAGTTAAAAAAGTTTTAAAAAAAATAAAAAATAAAAAAAATCGATTAAATATATAATTATAAATAATAATATATTATAATGAAAAGTGTAAAATATATTTTACTTATTTTAAATTGTGAAAAATATAAAAATAAAGCCGTTCGACAAAAAAAAGGATGGTTATCTAAACTAAATAATAATGATTTAATATATTATCACGTAATAGGAAGTAATAAAAAATGTAATGATAAAGAATATATATTTGATGATATTAATAAAATTTTATATGTTAATACTAAAGATGATTATTGTAGTTTGCCTAATAAAGTAATATCATCATTTAATGCTATTAATAATGAATATAATTATGAGTATATATTTAAGACAGATGATGACCAGAATTTAGTTAAACCAAATTTTTTTAATAGTATTATAAAAATAATAGAAAATAAAAAAAATATAAATTATGGAGGATTTTTATTAAATGTAAATGATCATTATTCAAGATATTATCTAGTTCATAGCGTTTTACCAAAGAATTTGTTTCTTAAAAAAACTAGTTACTGCAGCGGAAGATTTTATTTATTATCAAACAAATCTATTAATCATTTAATTAAATTTTATGATAATATATCACAATGTGTAATTGAAGATCATACAATAGGACTGTATTTATCAGATGAATTTAAAAGTAATGGATTGTATTTTGATTCAAATAAAATTTTTAAAGATATAGAATAAATATTATCTACAAATAAAATCGATTAAATATATAATTATAATATTATTTATAATGTCTGAGAAAAATAGACCAGAACAGATGAAAAAGGTTCAGCTTGAAGCATTAGAATTATTTAAAAAGAAAAACAAAGATTATGGAGATTCATTCGCAACTTATGGAACGATTGGAGTTATAGTAAGAATGATGGATAAAATTAACAGATTAGTTTCATTAGAAAAAAATGGAATTATTATGGTTAATGATGAAAAAATGAGAGATACTCTAATTGATCTACATAATTATGCGGCTATGGGTGTAATGTTATTAGATAATGATAATAAAGATTAATATAATAATTATATTAAATATAAATATTATATGGATGATTTAAAAAATTTATTTATAGGAGGAACTTCAAGTATTATTTCTAGAACAGCTACTTCACCTTTAGAAATATTTAGATTACAAAGACAAAATCCATTTATGCCTAACTCAACAATTATAAATGTTATTAAAGTTGAAGGATTAAAAGGATTATGGAAAGGGAATGGAACAAATTGTATTAGAGTATTTCCTCAATATGCTATTAGTTATAGTATTTATCAAAGAACTAATAAATTCTTAAAAAACAATGATGATAATAATTTTAAAAATTTTATTTCAGGTGTAAATGCTGGAGTAATTTCATTGTCTATTATTTTTCCATTAGAAACAGCAAGAACTCATCTATCACTACAATCAAATAAAAATAGTTATAATGGTATTTTAGATGTTTTAAAAAAGGTTAAATTTAAAGCATATAATGGATTACAATTAAGTATAATAGGATTTCCATTATGGAATGGATTAAATATGTCAAGCTATTTTTATTATAAAAAATATTTTAATTCATATGATCTTAATGAAAATATATGTAAATTATTATGCGGAGGATTAGCTGGAATGACAGCTATATCAGTAACATATCCTACCGATTTAGTTAAAAGAAGACTACAATTACAAACATTTGATAACATTAATATACCAAAATATAATGGGGTATTACATTGTTTCAGAACAATAATAAAAAATGAGGGGATTCAGGGATTATATAGAGGTCTTTATGCTAATTATATGAAAACATTTCCATCAATAGCTGTTCAATTTTGGGCATTAGAATTATTACGAGATATTATATAACATAACTTTCATATGAATGTATTCTAGTAGGTCGCGTATCTAAAAGCCAACTAAAACATACATATAATAAAAACAAAAGTAATGATATTGCACATATAATTATCATTATGATTACGGCTACTATAAACATAGATAGTAATGGAATCATTTCATTCATCTTTATCTAATACGTATCGATATATTTAATCGATTTTTTTTTATTTTTTATTTTTTTTAAAACTTTTTTACCTTTTTAAAAAAAATTTGGGAGAGATAAATTTTAATTCGATGTATTATTCATAGAATTCTAATAATGTTTTTTCAAATGCATCAGTTATATCATTTTCATCATTAAATATTGTAGCATTATTTAAATTATAAATATCTTGTAAGTCTTTATCAATAATACATTTTAATTTATATCCAGTAATATAATTAATAGTAGATGTTAATTTATTAGTGTAGTATTGTGGTTTAGTTTTTTTAGTAATAAGAGGCAAAATACAATATGCATTTAAAAATTCCTTATGATAATTAATAAAATCTAAGTTATTTCTTAATACTATTTTATCTTTGTAATTATTTAAACAACTAGGAAGATGACCTCTTCCTACCATTTTTATCATAAATTTATATTTATAACTTTTATTTAATATTTTAATTAATAATGATAAATCTCTTCTATTTTGATTTAAAGTCCCTTGAATAATATATATTGGAATATCTGATAAATATTTATTTTCTGAAAAAGGAAGTATATTAGATATAAAAATATTTTTTTTAGATAAAGGAGTTAAATAATATACATTGGGATTAGTTAATAATCTAGTAGTTATTTCATGAGAAATATATTTTTTATTTGAATTACTAGAAAAATCTAAACTAGTAATATTATTATCATAAATTGTGCAATTTATAAAATAATCAAAATCATTTATTACTCCAAATATAACCTCGGGATATTTTTTTTTAATATATTCTAAAAAAGATTTATTAAAATGAATATACAAATATATTTGGACTTTAATATTAGGATCAATATTTAATATTTCAAAATATTTTACTATTACTGATTCTATTATTTCATAATGAAAATTTACGTTGTTATATATTAATATTTTAGTCATTATATATTTAATGTAAATATATTTAAATTAATTTTACATTATTAATAGTTTTTTCTATTAATTTTTCTACATTTTCTTTATTATTATCAATTCGCATTTGTAACATTTTATAATTATTTTCTATATATTCAACCTTATCATATATCATATTAATATTTTTAGGTTCAATAACTAATTCTTGCAATTCCCAATGTTTAAAAGAACCTTTTGCTTTAACTCCATTATATGATATTGCTATAGATGGAATATTATTTGGAATTGTTAATATAGCTAAATGCATTCTGCCGGTAATTACTAAAAATAATTTTGAGGTTATATATTTTTCATATTCTGGTTCTAAATAATTAGTAGTATAACCGTCTATATCATCACAAGATTTACAAAGTAATTGTAAATCTTCATACTCTTTTTTTCTTGAATCATGAGGAATAAATAAATACTTATATTTATCTTTATTTTTAATCATAAAATTTCTTAATTCATTTTTTACTTGAGTATTATATTCTTTAAAATCATTATGCGTATTGATTCCTATTATAGGTTTATTATTTTTATTGAGCCATTCTTCTAATTTATCTACTTTTTTAGTTGTATTTTTATTACATATAAATCCTAAATCAGCAGTTAAAATAGGTGTATTGAAAAATTTAATATCTTTTTGTATTAATTCATGTGAGTATTTATCTCTCATATAAATTTGAAAATTAGGATTATTTGATATTGATTCAAGAAACATTATGTTTTCTTTCTTTGGGTTGCTTCCCCAACTAGTATTAATTATATGAACTTTTTTATTATTAGAAAGACATTTATGAATTATATTCTTACTTATACTATAGTAAGCCATACAATCATTTCCGAAATAAATAAGAAAATCTATTTTATTAATATTAATAGAATTTATTTCATGTTCACTATACGGAATTATTAAATTATTATCTTTAAACAATTCTTTTAATGTAGATATTAAAGCGGCATCTCCAATATTTCCTCTTGAATAAGATGGAATTCTTATAAGTATATTATTCATTATACTGTAAAATAATAATTAAAAAAAAAAAAATTAACGAACATACAATTAAATAATATAATTAATAAAATACGCTTATATTAACAAGGAAATACGTAAATTTATTTGTAAAGTATCAATAAGATGTAAAACACTAAAAAACAGGTCATACCATTCTTAACGTTTTAATTAAACGTGAAAAACTAGAGTATCCACTTCCCATAAAATTATCTGAATAAACACATATATAAATATCAACAATAGCATCAATTAATGACGTTTGTCGTAATGCACTTTTATCTAGTTTATGATAATCAAATTTTATCCGATTTTGGTATTTTTTCTTAAATTTATTATATGTTATTTCATTATCAGTAGCAATATAAATATTTTTGTTATTATTTGATTTATCTAAAAAATCAATGAATTCTTCATCAGAGGTGTAATAGTTATTCTTTTTTGCTAAATTTATATGGTCGGTTCTTCGAATATGAACTGATATATAATTTTTATTCAATATATCTAATTTATCAAAAATGATTTTTTTTATATACGGTTTTAATTTTAATTTATCATAGTTAGGTTGAAAATTTCTTTGATAAGGTACACACCCTTTATAGTATATTTTAACATTTATATCATTTTTAAAATCAACATATGGTATAGGTTCAAAATAATCCAAAAAATACCCAGGACAAGAATTATTTTTTATCCATATGACATTTAATTGTAAATTATTTTTTCTTGTATATTCATAATAAGAAAATATAACCCTTAAACGATTACATAGTCCACCAATAGGATGTATTGTTATCATAATATATATTAATTAGAAATAATATTAACGAATATTGATATATATATATATAATGAATTACTATGTTATTAAATTAAAAAATAATAATAACTCAATTAAAACTATGAAATTTAAATTAAATGATTCAGTTGCTGCAAAAGATTTCGTTTTAAATTTTAAAAATAATAACTGTAAAATAAGCGAATCTACTAAAAATATAAGTTTAAATTGCAATAAAAACTATATTTTAAAAGTTAAAGATACATTAAATTATCATATAAAAGAATTTAATAGATTACAAAAAAAATATAATAGTAATCTAAGATTTGAAGAATTTAAATTTTCTGGAACCAGAGAAGAAGATAAAAAATTATTAAATATAAATCATGCTAAATTTGAATCTTGGTCTGGTAATGATGTTAATGTTTTTAAAGGTAATAATAAAATTCAAGAAGCAAATATTCATTTAGATAGAATTAATAATAATATACATATGTTAGAACAGAGATTAGAACATTGGTACGGTGATAATGTAAATCCATATGTATATTCTAGACTATCCTACACTACTACAAATCAAAGGATACCTATGAAGGTCAAATGGTATGATTCATTTAGTATGCAAATAAAATTTGGCGATTTAAGAATGAATTATGCAACAAAAGGTAAAAATTTGCAACATTTATTTTTCGATGATGATATGATTCATATTAAAGGAGGAGGAAAACCTACGCCGCAGCGTTCATTTAATGAAGGAATACATGCTTATTTTGGTGGATATCTTAATGAAAAATTATCAGATAATTTAATTAAAAGAAAACACGAAGATGGTTTATACCAATTAAATAATTGGTGTAAAACAAATAATTTAGAAAAAAAATTTGGGATAAGAAATGAACCAAAACAATGTAGAGGATATATTATTTTAGGATCTTTTTATCCGGAAGGAGAGTTAAATATGGATTCTACTGTCAAAGAAGTAATTAATTATTATTCAGATTGTGTTGATGTTGTTTCATATGAAATAATTTAATGATTATATAAATTTCTAAGTAAAAATTTTATCAGAATATAATTTAGTTGATTCATTTGGTGGTAAATAACAATTTTTTTCATTTAATGTAAAACTACATATTTTTTTTTTTACTGCAACTTGGCCATTTTTAAAGATAATATCATATTCATTTTTATAACAATTTAAAAAAAAATCAATTGCTTCTTTTGGTCTGTTATATTTCGTTGATCCCCAATGATAATCATCTAAATAAAGAATTCCATTCATTTTTAACAATTGCCAAGATACAACTATTTGATAAATTGTTAATTTACTATGTTTTCCACCATCAATATATATAAAATCAAATTTTTTACCTTTGTTTAGCATTCTAGGTATAATATTATAAAAATCATCCTGGATAAATATTAGTTTTGGATTATTACATATTTTTAAATTGTTTTCTAAATGCCCCCTAACTTTATAATCTATTGTAATTAATGAATTTTTATTTGGAAGAAAATATTTCATAAAATAAAATGATGATGAACCTTCACAAGTTCCAAATTCCAACATATCAAAACTTTCACAATCTTTAAAATTTTTTTCAATGTATTTTCCTAAATTTTTACAATTATTCTCATTACAATAATAAGCTATATCAAATTTATAACCTTCTTTCAATAAATTTACTTTTTCATTCATTTATATTTATATATAAATAAATTATTTATATGTAACTATATATGTATAAATAAATATGAACGATTTAAAACATATTAACACAAAATTTATTTTAGATTTGTTTAAAAATAAAAAAAATGGGTATTTTGTAGAAATAGGTGCGTGTGATGGAATTGAAGCATCACAATGTTATAATTTAGAGGTCGATTTTCAATGGAATGGTATTGCTATTGAACCAATGAAATCATGGAAAAGATCTGATAAAAGAAAAAATTGGTGCAATTATGCTATATCAAATATAAATTCAATAACGCAATTTGTAGAACTACCAACACAGCCTCATCGTTCTGCATTAAAAACGGTAGGAGATAAAGATAATTATATGATATATAATAATAAAAAAGTAAATTCTATAAAAAAAATGTATGATGTTAATGTTAAAACTTTATATACAGTTTTAGAAGAATATAAATCACCAAATATAATAGATTGGATTACTATAGATGCCGAAGGAGCAGAACTTGATATTATAGAATGTTTTTTTAAAGAAAATAATAAATATGAAGTAATTATTTTTACTGTTGAAATAAATAAATTCCATTGGTCAGAACAATATATTAAAATATTAAATGTGTTTAAAGAAAATAATTATATAGAAATTCATGACATAAGAACTTATAATAAAAAAGAAAAAGGTATGCATGATAAACATTTTATTAATAAAAAATATAAAAATAATTTTGTTACATATGATGGTAATTAATTATTATTCTGACTGTGTTGATGTTGTTTCATATGAAATAATTTAAATATTAACTAAGTTACCAGATGTCCATTGGCTTTTTGGCTTTTTATTCAATAATCTTGAATCTGCTATAAATCCTCTTAACATAGTTCTTTGATATTTTTCCTGTGGATAGTTTTCTAATTTCACAGAATGATATGATATATCTGACGGAGCGAACGCCATAAAAGTATTTTGTTTATAGGGTATTGATTTACCTTTATCAAACCACTCCCATTTTCCCCAGGGTCTTGTTTTTTTTTTAGAAAGTTCTTTAATAAATTTTAAACATTCAGGTTTAATAGTATGAAATTTAGTTCCTAATTCATAATTATCCAAAATATTTGTATTTGATAAGTTTATTTGATATGTTATTACTTTACCAGTTATATCTGGGTGTGGAGATATTTCATAACCATTTAAGTCTTTATTAATTTGATAAACATTCCATCCATCTATATTTTTAGATATATTTAATTTTTTAAACAATACATGTTTAAAATCTTCACTATTTAAAATTGTATTTAATTCAATATTATTATTAAAATATTCATCTTTTAAAGAATAAACTAAGCCAATACCGGTAGGTCTATTTGTTATCTCTTCGTTTATTAATTTTGCACCTGGATAATGCACTTTTTTGTATTTTTTTTCTATTTCATTTAAATTATCTATTTCAATATTTTCTATTATATTTTTTAAATCATGATCTTCAATAAAATTATGTATTATAATATGAGGAAAGGGTTTAACAATTATTTCAGCATTTTCTATTTTTTTTATTATATATTCCATTTATATATAAATATATTTATTTTATATATTTATATGTATATTGCTGATAAATATATAAAAACAGATAGATTATTACAACATTGGAAGAATCCAATTAAATTATTAAAAGAAAAAATTGGCATATAATTATATAATTTTCATAACATCTTTTAAATCCGGTTTATCGCTAATAGCAACCTCATATTCAGGTGCATAATGTCCAACAGACATATACATAATAATTGTTTCATTTTCTAAATCTAATATTTTTCTTACTTCAATATCCTTATTATAATCTACATCCCAATTTAAGCAACAGGTTCCCAATCCTTCTGCGTGTAGTGTATATACAAGAGATTGTGCAAACATTCCACCTCCAATATAGGGTGTTCTTCTTTCAGTGCTATCTTGAAAATTTTGTAAACACGTTGTAATAATTAAAATAACTGGAGCATTTATTCCGAATCCTCTATTACCATTTTGATATGATAATAATTTTTTTCTCATATTAAGATTTTTGATTACATAAACTTTATTTATAGGACGATTACAAACAGTTGGTGTTCCATATAATGCATTATTTATACATTTTTGTAGTAACTTATTGTCAATACCTTTATCAGAATATTTTCTTACACTTCTTCTACTCATAAAAAAAGAATCATAGTTCTCTAAATCTGAAAGTATTTTTGTTTTTGTTATTTTTCTAATTCCGCCTATTTTTTTTGTATCATAACCATCTTGAAAATAATCATATTTTTTTAGATACTTTTCTATATAAGGACACATTATTTTTATATTTTTTTGTTTGTGCCAATCATAGTAATTTTTAATTGAATGATATGTTATTTTTAATATTTTGTCGCTTTTGTCGAATTTAGAAATATATGTTTTATTCATATCATATAATCTTTTAAGAACACCTGATTTTACGCCAAAATTAGGAGTTGTATTTTGCATAGCTAATCCTTTTTCTATTCTATGATAATCTATAGTCATAGAAGCTATTAATTGAGTTTTATTCATTTTTTCATATTTGCATGATCTTATATTACCACAATTATCTAAAAATAATTTTATATCATATTGAAAATTATTCATTATGTATACATTTACATATATATATGTTTTTATGCTAATTAATAATATATTATTAATTACGATAAACATAATTTTAATTCATTGTATTAAAAATCTCTTCAGCATTACCTAATTCAATAGTTTCTGGTATAAATGCCGCTCTTTCAATATCATTATCATCCTCAGGTATTGTTTCCATTATATTCACTTTCTTATATTTAAGATTTGTATATAATTTACGTAATCTTTTATCTTTTTGTTTTTTTGATATGTATTTACAAAATATGGAACATCCTATAGCCGTAAATCCTATGGTATAAATACTACACATACCTATTAAAATTATTGTTCCGGGATCCATTAATGTATATTATTAGTATTTATTTTTATTATTAAATTGAATGATATTATTTTTACTATTAAAATTAGTAAAAATGATATATATTGGGACTATCAGATATAACACACAAACATATAATGAAATATTAGACTGGAAAAAAAGAAAAAATTGGAAAGGATGTATTTATGGTATAAATAAAGAATTATCTACTAAAAAAATGTATAATAATGGGTCATTTCCTATTAATTCTTACATTTATGTTATAGAAATGGATAATGATAATAATAAAATATTTGGAATAGGAAGAATATTATTTAAATATGAAGATGTAAAAAGAACATTTATACACAGCGATGAAAACTTAAATAGATTTCATTTTAAAAGCCATTATCATAAAACAAGACCAGAACTATTAAAAATAAATGTAACTGTAGTAAATTATCTTGAAAATTTATTATTTAAAGGATCCAGACATCTTAAAAGAGGACAAGGTATTACTAGATTATATAATAATAGAATTATGACATTTATTCCTGAAAAAGAAAGAAAAGTTTACAAATGTTCTATCTGTGGACTTCCTAAAAAAGGACATATATGTCCAAATAAAAGAGTTAAACCATTAGATAAAAAAATTCATAATTGTAAGTATTGTGGCAAAGCATTAAAAACTAATGGAGGATTAGGTCATATTTGTGTAAAATATGAACAATCCAAAATGATTTTAGATTATGTTATGTTATTTTTTGAAAATTTATTTTAGTTTATCTAAGATTATGTTCGCTTTCAGTTAGATATACTGATGGATTATATTTTGGAAACTGAGTATTAGTATATTCATTAGTCCCATATCCCCAAGGTTTATGTTTATATGGCATTTTATATATATTTTTTCTATCAAATATGTATTTTTCTTTGTTTTCTTCAATTAATGAATCTAATGCTTTAAGATCCGATGTTTTAAATTTTACATTAATAGGAGTATTTACTAAATTAGGTATAATTTCAACTGTAAGTTTATATGCAACGCTAATTTTAGCCAATTCTTTATTACAATAATTAGATAATGATTGTAATTTATTTAAATGTTTTATAGTAGTATCAATTATTTCATTAAAATTATCTAGAAATTTTTGTGCATCTTCTTTTTTTACATTATATTCACGATATCCTCTATTATTTTGAGAATGTCTTATTACTTCAATATATAATCGTCCTTCATGTTCTATTCTACTTATATCATTTAAACATTCTACTATAACCACATTAAATAATTCATAAACGTGTAGCACTTCTCTTTGAAAATTTTTCTTTTTCTTTTTTTTTGCTAATAACATTTTAAGATTATCTTCTGTTATTTCTTTCATAATATATCTCATTCTATCTGTTCTATTATCGTCATTTTCAGTAAGAGCCCTTCTATTTACATTAATTATTAAATCATTAATATGTGCAGATAAGCGATATAATTCATCTAATCTAGTCTTAAAGAATTTATACCCATCCCTACCTATTTTGGAAAGCTCTGAATGTTTAATAATATCTATATAACGTCTACCGTGACTCATAGAACCTCCAAATGAAGATAATACAAATCTTCTTTCTATCCAATCAGAAACACTATGAATATTAGGAAGTCCTCCACACATTATAGCTCCTGGGGTATTAACATGACCACCTGCGCCATTTTCACCTCCGCCATTATTTAGCCATTCAAAATAATGAGGATTATGTATAGTTCCATTTATTATTCTTCCTGTTTTCCAACTAAAGGCAACATTGCATCCGACACACCACATCTGATCACATCCTGTTATCTTATGTATATTAGTTCCACATCTTGGACAAGGTTTAGTATCTTTTTTAATAAATTCGATAGATGCTACTTTGTCTGGATCACATACGTGATTTTCATCTTTAGTTGGTCCTAGTTTATCTTCACAACGCGGACATACCCAATTTCCACAAGCACCACATTTCCAATTTTTTGATAAAAATCCATTACATCCATCATATGGGCATTTTTTAATAAATTTACGTGCTTCTTCTGGCACTCCAGTTCTTCCACGTAAGAAATTATCATTATTTCTAATTTGTCTTTGATTTCGATATATTTTATCTCGTTTAGAATAAATTTTAGCCATTAACTTATCAATCTCAAACTGCAATTCTTTATTTTCATTATTAATTTCAATATTTTCTCTGTGTTTTTCAACATAAATCATAGTAGATGGTATTCTAGATTTCTCCAAATCAAATAATATATTTTTTTGATGACTTTTGTATTTTTTATGCATAAACGTTTTAGTAAAATTTGTATAGCAAAACATATTAGACCATATAGATTTACATCCCATACAATGAGGATCATCTGCACTAGATAGCAGATATGTTTCACAACATTTACTACAATATTCTTCATTACAGCTGCCGCATTTTATTGGTTTTCTAGTGCTTTTATTAAAAGTTTCACAACATATAGGACAGTCGTGTGATTTTGAAGCCATTTATATTAGTTTTTATAATAATTAAAATGATTAATATAGTAGTTTCAATTTAAAAATAATATAAATTATTATTTATATATGGGAGATAGAGTTGATTTTGATGTTCAAAATTATAGCACCCAAGATTTATTACATATATTGAATTTACAAAATGAAATACCATTAAGTAAAGCAAAAATAATAGATAGAGTTCAAATATTTATTGATAAATTTAAATCTGATCCAGAATATGAAAGATTTTTCTTAGATGTAAGAACTGAACTTTTAAAAGAAAAAGACGAATTTAATACACAAAATACATATACTATTGAAGAAGCTAATCAGAAAATAACAGATTTTAAATCTGAAGAAAATATGATTTCTGATGAAATTCATAATACTATTTCTCAACCACTTGAAAAAAGTATACTAACATCTAACACTCCTTTTCAACAAGGAGCTAGAAACCCAACAAAAAGAAATCTAACTACTAGAGTAATTAATTTTAATAGCAGTTTTAGAAGAATTCTTAATAATGATGCAGTAAGATGTCAAGATTTATCTATATTATCCATTACATTTAATTCAGACATAATTACAATTACTCATTCAAATACACAAAAATGGCTAAATGTAGGAGATAATATTACATTAGATAATACCGTTAATAATATTTATGATGGAATATATGAAATTATAAGCATATCACCAGATTATACATCTGTAGATGTATCTAGTTCAATTACTACCGGTCAAAATGTTGAACAAGGAACTATTCAGTCATTTACAAAAAACAATAATAATCAATTAGATAAAGCTAGTGATTATACAGTTACTCTATCAGAACCTATAAATAATGTATTAGATATATGTTTAAAAGAAATAGAAATTCCTATAAGTTGGTATGTTTTTAGTAAAGATTATGGAACTAGTTCATTTCATATTAATAATAATGAAATTAGTATCGAAGATGGAAATTATGATTCATCAACATTAATACAAACTATAAACTCATCTATAAATGTTTATAATTGCTCCATAACATATAATGTTGTAAATAAAAAAACAACTATTTTAAATAGTTCTTCTAATAATATTACAATTTATTGGTATAAAAAGAGCGGAATGCTTAGTTGTGGCAATGGCGCTGGACAAAAAGTAGATTATAATTTGGGATGGCTACTTGGATTCAGACAGACAAGTTATATAATAAAACCGGGAGATAAAATAACTGGGGAAGCAGTGTTAAATACGCACGGAAACAGATATTTATTATTATCAGTAGACGATTTTGTTAATAATAAACCAAATCAAACGATGATTTCTATATCTAATAATGAAGATGTTTTTACAATGCCATCTTATTATAACAAACATACAATGGAAAGTGATTGCGAGCCTCCTATCCAGGAAGTAGGCTGCACTAATATCGTTAATAATGTAGATAGTGTTGAAAATTTAACTAAAGCACAAAAATACACTATTGATCAAATAAAATTAGCAATGAACGGTGTAAATGTTGATAGATATGACAGTCCTAATTCGAGTGATATTTTATCTAGAATACAAATACCGTTTACTACTAAATATAATGAAGATTTAAAATACTTTACTTATCATAATGAAAATCCAGAAGATAAAAGAATTTATTTTGGTCCAGTTTCCTTAAGAAGTTTCAGAATAAGATTATTAAATGAAAAAGGGTTTGTAATAAATTTAAATAACGTAGATTGGTCTTTTTCTGTGCAAATAACACAAATTTATCAATATAATTAACTTATTATACAATCATTACATCTTATACTCTCTTTTATTTCTTTTGGACTTTCCATAATGGAAATATCAATATCTTCATATAAATCTATAGTTCTAGTAATTCCTTTTATTTTACCATTTATTTTAGAAGTTTGATCATATATTTTATTAGCTAAATCATAAACAGCTTCATTAATATTTAAATTACGTTTAGCACTGGTTTCATATATTAAAAATTTATTTTCATCACAATATTTTCGGACTTCTTTCATTTCTTCTAATTTATTTTGAACTCTAACATCATCTACTTTATTAATAAAAACTAAATATTCTATATTCTCTAAATTATTCGAATTTTCATTATTTTGTTTTAACCAATATTTAAGCTGATTTATTAAACTAACTTCTGATAATCCATCTAAAACTATTATGCAACCTATTATATCTTGAAAATATCTTTTTATAATACTGTTGTATATTTCTTGTCCAGCAGTGTCCCATATTTGTAATTTAATATTGCTATCTTTAATCTTTAATATCATACTCATAAAATCTACTCCTATTGTTGGTCTTAATGTTTCATCAAATCCGTGATTTCGTAATATTCTAGAAACGCTTGTTTTACCTCCATTAGCATCGCCTATTAAAATAATTTTATAAGTATATTTTATTCTATCTAATGATTCATATATAAAAGACATTGATATAATATACTGATAATTTATTTTATATGTTTTTTATTTTATCTATACTTATATAAAGAATGCCAAAAACAAAAAAAAATAGAAAAAATAAGAAAAAAAGAAATAATAGAACTAGGAAAGTTAAAAATAAAAATAAAAAAGTAACACCTATTTTTGTTGATGGCCAATTCGGTAAACGTGTATCAATACCATTGGAAGATATGGCCGCAATACATAAAGTAGATGGAAATAATAAAATAACAGATTTTAAAGATACTAGTAAAATATATAATTCTGTTTTAAATGAATTTAAACGAAGATTAATTATTATACTAAAAAAATCACCAAAATCTAGAAAAATTTTAAAAAATAAATTTAAAATAAAATACAATAAAAATTTTGCTTCAAAATTAGATAAGTTATCTCCAGAAAAAATAGAAAATATTTATTTTTCTATTTTATAAGCTTTCAAATAATAATTTATCTATTGTAGTTTTCACGCAAAATATTCTATGTATTATTATACCTATTACAAATGTTCCTAACAATATTATTGACATTTCTGTTTCATTGAACATATATGTTTTAATAAATATAGCTAATAATATTGTTAATAAAACATCTATTACTGATATATTCATAAATCTTATACTATGCACTCCTTCTTTTGGTTTACCAAGAACATCTTTATATTTACAAAAATTTAACATATATATAAATATAATCATATATAAATTAATCTGAATCTGATTCGGCCTTTATAGGTTTAAACGTTCCTTGTGGTGTAGAAGTAGTTCCGGTATTATATATTTCACTATCTATTGTTATTGGAGATATATGATCTTTCATTTTCTTTGTTTCTTCATCTAAGATCTTTTTTAGTTTTGGATTTTTATCTAAATTACGTAATGAACCCTCAGTTTTTAATATTTCATCGGTTAATGGAGATTCTGGTCTAACCAAAGGACTAGTAAGATGTTTTTTTCTATCCTCCATCCTTTTTCTCAACTTATCTTTAACATTAATTTTTTTTCTAATATGAGTTTCTGTTGCATTAAGTAATCTCATTGTTTGTCTCATTAAATAAACTAAACCCTGTGTATTTTCAGATAATTTCACATATGTTTCTTCTTTTTGATTATATATTTCACCTTTTTCTAATATGTTTAGTATTAAACCTAATAATTCAGTAAATTCATTTATATTAAATTTTGGTTCTTTCTCAAAACATTCACGACATTTTTCAGAATCCTGTAATACTAACAGTAATGGATGTAATTGTTTATTAACTAAATTATCAATATTTTTAATAACTTTTAGTATATTAACTCCTCTATCTTTTTTACCATAATATCTTAATATTTCATTCTTTATTTGTTCAGAAATTCTAATTAATTCTCTAACTTCATTTAAACAATCAAGACATTCATAACCACCTCCTTTCATTTTTCTACGTCTAGAACTTCTTTTTTTATTTTTTCTACGTCTTGTTTTCATCTTTCTTTGTTTTCTACGTCTTGTTTTCATCTTCTTTAGTTTTCTATATTTTCTTTTTTGTGTTTTTACCATTCTTATATAAAATATATATATTATTTTAAAACACTAGCTAATGATTTAACTAAAGAATCAGTATTATCAAAAACTTTCATTAATTTCGTATGTTGATCAATAACTATTTTGCGAGCCTTTTTTTGATCTTTTTTAAAATCTCGTATTATATTATTTAATTTATCGCATTTCTCTTTATCGGATAAAATATTCTTTTCAACATTCATTAATGTTTTTAACACATCTACAGCTATTTTTATCTTATTAATATTTTTTTTAAGTTGGCAAATAAATATTATTGGTTTATTATCTATAATTTCTAGCTGAAAATCATTCCTAGCACATATACCAGTTTTCAATGAACAAAAAATTCCTCCTTTAATATCTTTATTAATAGTAATGTCTCTGTAAAATTTTTCTATTTCTTTTTTCAAAACATTATGACTATATTCTTTACATTCAACCATAATCCATTCATTAAATTTTAATATGAAATCTCCTCTGTTACTTTGTTGTCCGGTAGATTCTACTTCTATTTTTGGAAATAACATATTTAATGATCCTTCTAAATATATTTCTCCATCTTGACCAATTAATGCTGAATTTTGTTTTCGTTTTATTAACTCATTATGTTTTTTATTTTCTATTTCAAGTCTATCTTCATATATTTTTATTTTAGATTCATATTTTTCTTCTAGATCACTTCTAATTTTATTTTCACTATCTCGTATTTGTTTCCATTTTTCTGAATTAACTTTATTTAATTCTTCTGTTTTTAGGTTTAAATTATTAGTTAAATTAGATATAGTTTCTGACATAGATTGAATTTCTTTTTCAGAAAGTTTTTTAACTGATATTTCTATCTCATTTTTAACATTTTCTAATCTTTTTTCAAAATTATTACACTGATCTTCTTGTAGTTTCTTATATTTTAATATTTTTTCTTCATATGAATTTATTAAATTATCTATCTCTTTCTTTTTTTCGTCATCATTAATATTGTTTAATTGTAAACTTCCAGTTTGATACATTTTCAATCCTAATTCAATTATTTTTGTTTTTTCTTTAATATTTTTATTATTAAATGTATGTATTACATCTATATCTGGCAAGTATATTTCAATTAAATTATCTGTCATTACACTAAATTTGCTAATATTTTTAAATAAATTTAATAAAATATATAAAAATAACTATATATATTATTAATATGGAGTTATTATCACAAAACATAAAAGAAAAGGTTGATATGATTCTAGAACCATTTCAAGTAATGGTAGAATTATCATTAGTAGCTCATTGTCCAGTAGGAACTAAAGTAAGTGTATCTGATAATTTACTACATATACAACAACCTCATTGGGCACAAGGAGTAATAAGATGGTATCAAAATGATAATAAGGATGATTTATATTATTTATTTCATGCGGTGAGAAGATATTATATGTGGTATAAAAATAAGAAAGACAATAAAATTTTTAAGGAGATATTAAGATCTGCGATAAAAGGATTAGATAAATTAATAGAAACATATAAAAAATCAGATAGACAATCTATTTTACATACATTGTCATTGTATAAAAATCTATTAGAATTAGATAACAATGAATTATTTAAAGATGAAAAAAAAGAAACGATATCAATGGATCAAGTTTTTAAAAATATCGTTCATATATACAATGATAATATATTAAGAATAGTATATAATACATTAGTATTATTAGAAAAAGAAAATAACCAAGAACATAAACAAAATTACATAGATGGATTGAGATTGGTATTAAGTCCAATAAATAATGAAATTAGAAATTGGATACAAGAAAATCTTTCAGTCTAAGTATACTTTATAATACAATCAATATTCCTTGTTTTAGTTTCTCTAACTAATATATAATTTAGATAGAGAAAATACTGAAAAAATGCCATTAATATTAATAATGTATACATAAATGCATTCTTTCTTTTTGTTTCATTTCTAATATATCTGATACTTTCCCACATTCCTTCTTGTCTAATCATTAAATACCTAAGATGTTTACAATCTTCATAGTGTTGTTCTAGTATTTTCATTGTTTTTTCTGTATTTTCTGTTATATGTAAAAACATTGTCTTGTTTCCATTTCTCATAGTTTCTAGTATTTCATTGTATTTACAATGTTTTTGTTTGATACTATTAGATATATTATCAGCGGCAATTTTAGATATGATCATTTTATATTATATTATAAAACCTAAATAGCTTTAAATATTATTATATTTTAAATCTATTTTTTTTTTAAAAAAGTTCTTTAAGTTCGTTTAAAAACAATTTTTTACAAATTAGCCTTTTTTGAACTTAAAGAAAAAATTAAATATTTTCAATATTTTTTTTTATAAAAAACATATAGTGTTACATTTTTATGACGTATTGTGGTTATATAATAAATAATAATAAAATATATTTGAAAAAAAGGAACTGAAAAAAAGGAACTAGTTTCGTTAAAAAAAATAAATAATTTGATGAAAAATTTTACGACATGCACATTTTTAAAATGTGCATGTTGATTATATTGGCCAAGGTTTCTATCATTTTTTTGGCGAAACTTTTTTTAATTTTTTAAAAATATAAAATTATTACGATAATAGGTCAGAAAAAATAATTTAAGAAAAATATTTTTTTTTTAAAAAAAAGTAAATAATTGAAAAAAATGTTTAAAATTATAATATTTTATTAAAATATATGAAATCAGCGAAAGAAAACGAGAAAAAACTACACCCCAAAACTACACTCTTACATAAAAAAAATGAAGGCTTTCATTGTATTTTTTGTGACTATTTCACGTGTGACAAACGAAATTGGAAAAAACATTTAAAAACAAAAAAACATCAAAATAGCGAAAGAAAAACGAAAGAAAAAACTACACCCTCTTTGAAGCAAAAATGTGACATATGTAACAAAGAATATAAGACGAGACAGGGTTATCTTTGGCATATGAAAAAAAAACATCCTGACCATAAGAAAAATGAAATAATTTCGAATCAGCCTCAAATAATAAATAATTATAACAATATAAACAATATAACAAACATTGATAAATCAACAAAAAACATTACAAACAACATAAATATATCATTGAATGTATTTCTCAATGATTATTGTAAGGATGCATTGAATTTAGAAGATTTTATGAAGAATGTTCATTTTAAATTACAAGATGTATTAAAAGGACAGCATTTTGTAGAGAATTGCGTATCAGTTAAGTTAATAAATGATTTAAAAGAAATACCAGTAACACAGAGACCAATTCATTGCACTGATCAAAAACGTAAGAATTTTGTAGTAAAAGATAAAGAAGAAGGTTGGATAAAAGAGAAAGGAGGTGAATCAGGTAAGTTAAAAAAAGAGATAGATAAATTGTATGACAAAGCATATATAGAATTTTATCATGCATATGATGATGAACATCCTTATCCTCAAAATACTGTAATGGAAAATTTAAAACAAGAAACTAGTTATAAGTTAAATCAAAAAAAGGATAAACACAAGATAGTTGGTTCAGTAGCGCGTAGTGTAGATATTAAAGATGCGATAGATGATGTAGTAAATGAGAAAGTAGATATAAAATAAATAATATATATATGGGAGGAATACTATCATTAGCAATGTCATATGATTTATATAAGAAATGTTGTAATAAAGAGGCAATAATAACATTAGATTGTAATACATATCAGTTAATATGCGAAGAGCCAGAAAAAATAAATGAAAATAATATAGAAAAAAAGTAACAAATAATATAAATGAAAAAATTATTTATATTATTAATGATAATAGCTCCAGTGTTATGTAATAGTTATGAATATAAACCTAGAATATGGCAAAGAATACCTCAAGGAGTAGATAAGGTAGAGACAGCAATATTAGAATTTTTAATAAGAGAAAACATAACAAATTGTTATCAGTTTATGGAGAAAGACAATTTAATGAGATTGCGTTGTTTAAAAAGTGGAAATTTGACAGATGTAAGATTAGAAGTAGAAGAAGAAGATCAAGATGATTGGATAGAATGGGATAATATGATGTCATTATCTGTTTAGTTTCCGCTTATATCATTAACATTATTACTTATATCAGAAACGTTATTACTTATATCAGAAACATTATTACTTATATCAGTAACATTATTACTTATATCAATAATTTCAGTTTTAATATTTTGTGATACATTATCTATATTTAATCTAGGTGTAATGTGATTTACAGTAACCTGTCTATTAAATCTACGTCTAGCAGGTCGTATTTGTCTTAATTCATTTCCATATATATTATCATCTCTATCTAAATAGTTGGCTTTAGATCTAATGGTTGATTTTCTTCTATGTTTAGGGGGTTTATATGTTCTCATAAAATTCATAAATCTAAATCCATCATTGTTATTAGATATAATATGACCAGTATAATCTGAAGAATCGCGCTCTACTTCAAGATTTTCATTATTTAATTCAAAAGCACTATCTTTATCTCTTTTCTCATTGTATAAATTTTGTATAATTTTGTATCGTTTATAAGAATTATGATCATCAGGATAAGCAAATAAATTATCATCATTCAATAATCTATTTCTAGAACATCCACATATAAAGCAAAAGCATTTACAATATAATAAATAAAGTAAAATTCTAGCTAATTTACCATATCTATATTTTCTATAAGATACTAAAATATGTTTTCCCCAATCAGTCATATGAAAATATTTAAATTCTCCATTATCTCTTTCTTCAAACCAAGGCCACATATTGGAAATAAGTTCGGGGTAATGTCTAGTAAGATTATATACGGTTATTTTAAATTCGATAGGAGAAATAGGAGGCGGAAATGAAAAAATATCATTAATATCATTAAGATGTTTATCTTTGAATTGGTCATAAGGAGGTCTATTCCAGGGTTTATAATCAAGAATATTATTTAGTTCAGTAGATGTTTTACCAACACGCTGTGTATATCTGTCCATTTCTTTAATTCGTTCAACATAATTTTGTTTTTTCATATATGCGGCGATTAGTGTTGTTGCGAATGCGAGAGCAGTTAAAAGATACGTGATACTGTATTCGATAACGGGATTGGTAACTTCAACTATAGTTAAAACGGAACTAATGGATGAAAGTATGATAAGAGACCAAGACCAACTAGCTTCTCGTTGTTTTAAGAAATACATAAAATAATAATTAACAATATATCTATAATCAAGTTGTTTTTTCCAAGTTTTTATGATTTCAGTTTTTTGTGTATTCCATCCATTAATTTCTAAAGATTTTTTTAAACCAGTGAAAGAATTAGTATAAGTTTTAACAATTTTATCATAATATTCTTGTTCTTTTTTTAACTCACCATCGGTTTCGGAAGTAGTATCTATTTTTTTATTAAGAAACTCGTCGGGTTCTAAGAATGTTTTAAATAATCTAGGAGCAACATTTCTTTCGAACTCCAATAATTCGGATTTTTTATTAAAAGAATCTGTATATGAATTATTATTCATTAATATAAGTTTAGAATAATATTTTTGTGATTTCGTGTAATTTAATTTTAACGCATAAAAAATAAATATATAAAAAACATATTTAAAGGAAAATAAGCATAATAATTTGGTGGAGTGCGTGCCACCGAGTATAGCTCAGTTGGTAGAGCGATTGACTGTAGATCAATTGGTCACCTGTTCGAATCAGGTTGCTCGGAATCTAATAAGAGGATGCGAATCCTCAATATTAGTCATAAATTTTTATTATATGTGATAAATTATAATAAAAATCTTAAGAAGTAAAATCAAAAGGTAATGTAATATACAATCTTCTAACCTTTTTTCCAGCCAATCTTTCAGGATCTCCTATATGAGGTGCATATCCACTTTCAAAAAGTTCAAGAAACGCTTCTTTATATAAATGTTCTCTTCTATCTGGAACAGAAAGTGAAAAAATCTCTTGTTTTCCAGTAGCGAATCTTTCAGTAAGAGCAAAAAAATTATTTTTGAGTTCAGTTTGAAATTTATGTTTCTTTTTGAGCCATCTTTGTTGGTAAGTATTTTGGAGGTCTTTATAAGATGGTATTTCGGTATTTTCGTATGAAGTAGTATCATTATTTTCAGTATGTAGATTAGAATCATTGAAGGGATCGCCAGAATTAGGAGGTAAGGATTCTTTATTTGAGAAGAAAGAAGTCATATATATGAATATATGATGATATATCTAAGTATATTTTTTAATTATTTAAATACTACTACTTCTCCTAAGATATTCTTCGGAGCGGGTCTCTTCAGGGATATATTTTCCAACAGCTTGATCAATAGCAACGCTCAGAGCTATAGTAAATACCCAAGAACCTAAAAAAAATATAACATTTTTCATTATATATATATATATTATTCTAAATTCTTTAAGCTTATGTTATAATACTTTTTATCTATTTCACAACCTTTGAAATTTCTATCAGTATTTTTACAAGCTAAGGCAGTAGTTCCAGAACCTAAAAACGGATCAATAACTAAATCGCCAATATTAGAATGTTTCAGTATTAATGTTTCAAAAAGTTGAAGATTTTTCTGAGTAGGATGTCTTTCTATCCCTTTTTTGGATGTAGCTATTGGAAATTGATAAATTCCCTTGTCAAATTTAGAATTAAAAGTGGGATTTCCTTTTTTTACTCCTAAGAGAGCGACTTCTCTAGTATTGCTTAGATAATTAACCGATTGATTTACAGGAACAGGGTTAGTTTTAATCCATTCAATGAATCTAATTTGTTTAAATCCGCTCCAATTTCCTTTTTTTGTCTTTTTTATTTGTTCCATAAGTTTTTTTAGAGTTTCAATCTTCCATAAATCAAAGAAAATGATACAAGTTCCACCATTTTTTAGTTTTTTATAAAATAATTGTATAAATTCTTGTAATTTTTCGATAGTAAATGTGTTATCCCACTCTCCAAACTGTGTTTTAAAACCATACTTTTTACCACTGGTATTTCCATATTTGATGTAATTATTTTTATATTTATCATCAGAATATCCTTTTTTTTGTTTAAACTTCTCCCATTCTTCCAAAGTCTTCATATTTTTTCCTGAAGATTCTATTTCAGACACGGTTTTTTCGAATTTATCCATTCCAGTGTCTTTAGAAATGATATATGGAGGATCAGTAAGTATTAAATCAACAGATTTATCATCTAATGTTTTCAAAAATTCTATTCCATCTTTATTTTCTATTGAAATGGAATGATTCATTTTATAATTTAAATAAAATAAATAATATTTAATCAATTTTAATAAATTGATAAATTGATAAATAAATAATAATATCATTTAATATATAAAATGGCATTATTAGCATTAAGTCGAGGTCAATTAATGGTGAACATATATAAGATGTATAAAGAGGCAAATATGATGGAGTCGTATAATAAGAAATTTCTGAAATACAGCACAGAAGAATTAGTGCGTGAATATATAAAGATAGAGAATATTTTAGAATCTAAACAGAATGAAGAATGCAAGAAAATATTTCCTAATGATATATACAATTGCTCTAGTTCAAGCGATAGTGAAGATGATAATTTTATGAAAAATGCAACAATGAAAAATCCAAATAGATTCAATTTTCAACCTCAAGAAGGCTAGTATTATATAACATAATATAAACAGAACAATCTTCATTGAATTAAAATTTATCTCTCCCAAATTATTTTTAAAGAGTAAAAAAAAGTTATAAAAAAATAAATTGAAAAAAAATTCGGTATATAATATGAATAATATAAATATGAGTGGTCCTTGGTATGAAGTTTCAGGTCCTAGTGTAGAAGAAGTTCGCGTTGACATATTAGAACATTTTAGTGAACTATCTTGTGAAAAAAAACATTACAAAGATGAAGAAATAAAAGAATATCTAGAACAAAGTTTAATGAAAGTAGTTCCGGATGATATGAAAGATCTGGGTTCATACAGAGGTTATGCGTGTTTTACGAAACCGGAATTATTGAAGAAATTAAAACATATATTATTGCAAAATTATGGATTAAAATTTACAGAAAAATCTATGGTAAATGCATAAATGACGGAACTAAAATTATGCATAATTTTATGGTTTGATGTTTTTCGTAAATATTTTTTTATTTTATGACGATAATATGGTGTAAAATATTTTAGCAAGTTCAATGTTAAAATACACAAAAATTGTGACGATAAAAACAAACTACTTAATCAGAACGTGACCATAAATGGTAACAAAAACAATAAAATCTGAAATCAAGATTCTTGAAAAAATTGTGACGATAAAAACAAACTACTTAACCAGAACGTGACCATAAATGGTAACAAAAA
>Ga0163109_10000726_pt1 | contig 26289 bp, 26 predicted proteins | sample CRUFie1St13metaG_FD_108704 | JGI IMG/M metagenome (GOLD analysis project Ga0163109, IMG submission 108704) | Marine microbial communities from the Costa Rica Dome - CRUD Field 142mm St13 metaG | ecosystem: Environmental > Aquatic > Marine > Oceanic > Photic zone | place: Costa Rica: the Eastern...
ATCTGGTCTTGTAAACAGAGCATCCATGACATCTTGTACCGTCTGATTATCTGCCTCCTGAAAGTAAACCAATAAAAATTGTTGTAGGGTAACGTCTTTTGTCATACGCATTTGTTCGTTTATATCCCTAAAACGAACCTTTGAATAACAATATTGTCTACCCCTCGGTTACACTTTATTTATCACAGGCATAGCCTATGTCCTAAAAGACAATCTTTTTATCCTCAATGACCTTGCGCAGATTAATTAAGGCATATCGCATCCGACCAAGTGCAGTATTAATGCTAACACCTGTCAACTCCGATATCTCTTTAAATGAAAACTCAAAATAGTGGCGCAATAAAACAACCTCGCGCTGCTCCTCTGGAAGCTCATTTAACAGATGGCGAACCTTGTCTTTGAGCTGCTGATCGATAATCATTTCTTCGCCATTTGTGCTATCCACTGGAAGAATTTCAAAGAGATCAAATTCTTCGCTAGTTACAATGGATACCTGACGCTTCGTCTTTCTATAATTATCAATACAAAGATTGTGAGCCATACGCAATACCCAAGGAAGAAACTTACCTTCTTCGTTGTACTTTCCCTCCCGAAGTTTATTTACAACCTTGATAAATACCTCCTGAAAAAGATCTTCTGTGAGATATACATCTTTTGTGAAGTTGTAAATTGCACCATAGACTCTGTCACGGTGTCGGACAATCAACTTTTCGAGAGAGGATTCGTCGCCAGCAATGTATTGCTTAACGAGTGCCTGATCGGAAATAACTAGACCCATAATCAATCAATTTTAGAAAAATGTAAAAAAGAGTAAGAGTCTAAATCAAAGGCAGTTTATTTGTTGTTCCCTTATAATACGACAAATTCTTTGCCAAATTTTGTAATGGGGCAATTTTTATTGATTTTTTATGAAAAAAAATTCTATCGACATCTATAAAGCGGAGATGCATAACCTGAAATCGGTTAATGTTTCACTTCCTAAAAATGCTTTAATAGTATGCACTGGAGTGTCGGGTTCCGGCAAATCTTCATTATGTATGGATACTATATATGCTGAAGGTCAGAGAAGATATATCGAAAGTCTCTCCTCCTATGCAAGGCAGTTTTTAGAAAGAATCAATAAGCCAAAAGTTGAGAAGATCACCAACTTATGTCCTGCTATTGCCATTAACCAACACAATGGAGGTAAGTCTTCACGAGCTACAGTAGGCACTACAACGGAAATCTATGACTACCTCCGCCTGTTGTATGCGCGTATTGGAAAAACATACCATCCCAAAACCGGTGAACTTGTTACAAAATATCAAACAGACGACGTCTTTGATGCCCTGGTGAAGTATCCGGATGGCCAACGAATAGCCATAGCCTTTCCATATACCTTTGTTGACGATGCAGCGCAAGAGTTAGCCCTTTTACGTCAAAAAGGCTACGTGCGCATAATTGTAGACAACACTGTCCATTTATTGGACGATGCGATAACCATCCCATCCGCAGTGAAAAATATCTCAGTCATTGTCGACCGCCTAAAATGTGGTCCTGGGATAGAAAAAGACACATCGCGATGGAATGATTCGATTGATCAAGCTTTTCAAGAAAGTCAGGGTTATTGCCATTTGATTGATTTAAATAATCCTACTGAGCAACAAATTTTTAGCAATCGATTTGAAACATCAGGGATGATCTTTGAAGAACCGTCTGAGAAGTTCTTCAACTTTAACAATCCCTTAGGAGCCTGTCCCACCTGTAACGGATTTGGATCAATAATCGGAATAGACCCCGAACTTGTGATTCCCAATCAAGGATTAAGTTTAGTGGATGGTGCTATCGCGTGCTGGAAGGGAGAGCGTGCAAAAGAATGGCTCGAGCCCATGCTTATAGAAGCACAAAAGGAGGGTCTTTCTATTCACAAGCCGTATAAAGGGCTTTCCAAAAAGGAAAAACAACTTGTTTGGAACGGAGGAGATGCCTTCCCCGGCATTCTTGCTTTTTTCAGATACATTGAATCGAAGGCCTACAAGATTCAAAACCGCGTATTACTCTCAAGGTACCGAGGAAGAACAAAATGTACAGATTGCCAAGGTGCTAGAATTAGAAAAGATGCTAGTTACGTACTTATCAATGATACGCCTATTCACGACGTCGTTCAGATGTCCATAGGCAAAATGATTCAATTTTTTGATTCTATTGCTTTAGGATCTTACGAAAAGGATGTAGCCAAGAGAATACTCGAGGAGATAACACACCGACTTCACATTTTAGAGCGGGTTGGTTTGTCATATCTGACACTAAACCGAATGCTCCACACCCTCTCCGGAGGAGAAGCTCAACGTATAAAACTTGCGCGATCACTTGGAAGCAACCTTACTCAAACCCTTTATGTTCTTGATGAGCCAAGTATTGGACTTCACCCTAGGGATACCTCTGATTTAATTCGAGTATTAAAATCTCTACGTGACATGGGGAACACAGTGTTAGTGGTTGAACATGATGAGGATATAATACGCGAAGCTGATTACCTTATAGACGTAGGACCTGAGGCAGGAACTTTTGGGGGAGAGATTATGTATTCTGGTGTAATGCCACCTCCAGAAAACATAGATACATTAACAACCTCCTACCTGCGAGGAGAGAGAAAAATCGAAGTTCCCAAACAGCGTCGAAAAAAAATGAGTCGCATCAATATCAAAGGGGCCAGTCATTTCAACTTAAAAAATATCGATATATCCATTCCGCTACATCAACTCGTAGCAATTACAGGAGTCAGTGGTTCGGGGAAATCCACGCTCATAAAACGAATAGTTTATCCGGCACTTGTTCGTGAGATTGATGGATTTGGTGAAAAACCCGGAAGTTTTTCAGAGATGACTGGAGACTTTTTTGCTATCAAGCGAGTAGAAATGATCGATCAACAGCCCCTCGGAAAAAGTTCGCGATCTAATCCTGTGACCTACATAAAAGCATATGATGCTATTAGAACATTGTATTCTAAGCTTCCAAAAGCTCAATCTGAAGGATATAAACCCAAAGCGTTTTCTTTCAATGTAGATGGGGGGCGTTGTGATGAGTGTAAAGGAGATGGATTTCAAATTGTTGAAATGCAATTCCTCGCAGATGTTCGACTAGAATGTGAAACATGCAAAGGCAAGCGTTTTAAAGATGAAATATTGGATATAACCTACAAAGGGAAATCGATATACGATGTGTTATCTATGACTGTAGATGAGGCTATGGCCTTTTTTACTGGAAATGCCGAAATCAGGAACAAACTAAAACCACTACAAGATGTTGGACTGGGTTATGTTCAACTCGGACAATCAAGCTCTACTTTATCTGGAGGAGAGGCCCAAAGAGTTAAGTTAGCCTCATTTCTTGTGAAAGGACAGGAAAAGGAACCCATTCTTTTCTTTTTTGATGAACCTACTACTGGACTCCACTTCCATGATGTCGCCAAACTTTTAAGAGCTTTTGAAGCGCTTATTGAAAAAGGCCACAGTGTAGTAGTAATCGAACATAACTTAGAGGTGATTAAGTCATCTGACTATCTTATTGAATTAGGACCCGTTGGGGGAGAGGATGGCGGATATCTCATGTATCAAGGAAGTCCGGAAGGCATAAAAGACATTAAAGATTCGCCTACGCGACCACATCTTATGACTAAACTCGGTCTGTAGATAATTCAAGCATAACTTCAGCTTTACGCTTCTTACAAGGGCATTTGCTCTGTTTATTGACCGAACATTGACTTAGTAAAAGCCCTGCTAAAAGAAATAGACATAGTATCCTTTGATATTGTTGCATATTTTCAAGTATATAATTCTAAGATAATATACATTGAAAACGCTTTTTTGTGTACTTAATTGGGGACTTGGACATGCAAGTCGGAGTAGTGTTCTGATTCAACAATTGATTCAAGAAGGCCATGACATAATCATTGCTAGCGATGGACTGGCCCTAGTTCATTTAAAGAAACGTTTTCCTGATCATTCTTTTTTAGAGCTACCCGCCTACAACGTTCATTATGCTTCGAGTAGCATGATAATCAATATGGTTTTTCAAGCTCAAAAAATCCTTCAAGCGATTGAAGATGAACACAGCGTTGTCTCAGCGTTTTGCAAGGACAATAAAATTGAACAGATTATTTCTGATAATCGCTATGGATGTTATCATCACGACCTGCCATCTCATTTTTTAAGCCACCAGCTCCGGCCTATCATCCCTGGCCCAAAATTTACAGCGCAATTTTTTTATAAAAAATTAGATCGTTTCATGGCTCCATTTACGTCCCTATGGGTTCCTGATAATGCGCCACCTGATAATCTAAGTGGGCGACTTAGTGTGCATTCAAGAGACATAACCTATAAAGGATTTCTATCTGACTTGGCGGCCTATAAGGTTCCAAAAAAGCATCGCTCTTATAGTTATGACATAGGTCTTATGTTATCCGGTCCTGAGCCTGCGCGTAGTCACCTCGAAGAACGCTTGGTAAGTCTTCTCAAATCCCTTGAGCATCTACAAATTTTTCTAGTCCGAGGACTTCCGAACGAAGACACTATCTCGCTCAATTTACCGTCTCATATCCACATATACAATCATCTTCATGGCGAGAAACTTGCAACAAAGCTCAATGAATGCAAAGCGTTAATCTGTCGAAGTGGGTACAGTACACTAATGGATTTATTATGCTTAGATATCGATGCTCTAGTTATCCCAACACCTGGACAAACTGAACAAATTTATCTTGCCGAGCAAATGGAAAAGAAATCAAACTACACCATGCTTCACCAAAAGGATTTAACCTATCATAGACTTGCAAAAGCATTAGCAGAGCTACCGGCTCAATTGAGCATCTAGTATTTGATTAATGATTTCAGCATCCTTGTAATCAGAGCTTCCTTCTTCGAGATATGGCACGCAACGCTTCATCACTTCGTCAGCCTTTCTATAATTCTGTTGACGTATAAAAAGATAGGCTTGTAGAAAATACGGGGCGCTATTAGACGGATCTTGATTCATAGCCTTATCCGTCCAATCCAAAACCTTAACATCGTATTGTACATCCAGATGGTAAAGCGCCCAAGATGCGTTTAATAATGTTTCTACATCTGTTTTGCCAAACTTAGATTTAAAGTAGGCTTCCGCTGCATTCACATAACCCTCCCAATTACCAAAAGACTCCATAAAGTCCATCTTCCATAGATAAACTTCCTTTTTGTAACGCTTCGGGTTAATGGTTTTAAACACGTCATAATATGTATCAAAGTCTTCATAAGACATGAAACGACTATATGCCTCTTTGGTGGCACCATACCACATAGCATGAAGAATAGAAAGCACTTTGTCTTCGTAAGCCTCATTACCCATTTGATCGCTAAATTCACTTTTGTAGTCCTCTAAAATATGGGTTGGGTAATAGCCGGAAGCAAGAGGATTGTAGTCCAAAAATGCTTGTTGAACTTTTTCCAATTGCATGTCGCTTGGGGAAACGCTTTCTGCTAGCTTAGCCATTACATTTGACTGCCCTTCCCTTCCTGTCCATTGCAATGCCTGAAGATAATCCACAAGAAAGAGCACATCATACTCTCCTAATTCAAAGCGGTTTGCCATTTCCAACATTTCAGATTCACTTGGCAAGAGTGCTTTGCGGCCAACTTGTAAGAGTCCACGCGCATCACGATAGCCTTTTTCTCGAAGAATAATTTCGCCATCCGAGTCAAGAACAAAAAGTGTTGGATAGACGGATACTTTGTATGTTTTATTTAATGAGCGCCCCTCCTCTGTCTCCATGTCCATTTTTAAGTTGACAAAATTTGCATTAAAGAAATCTCCTACTTCTTCTTGCGTAAAAACATCACGAGCCATACGTTTACAAGGACCACACCATTTCGCATATGAATCCATAAAAATCAGCTTACCTTCCTTAGCAGCAAGAGCCTTGGCCTCATCGAAACTTCCCTCAAAAAAGGAAATGCCCTGACCAAATAAGGAAGCAGAAAAACAAAAACTCAAAATGAAGGTTACTATTCTCATAATTCTAATCGGTGTTGTCTTAGATCCACAGGACCTCCTGCAAAAATTTCCGCGGTCTTCTGAAAAGTCCTCGTTAAATCACTTACATAAAAAGTTGTACTACCTCTTGGGACCATATCATCTTTTTCTAAATAGCCTTGTAATGCTGAAACCAAGGCATTATGTGCATCAAACATTACAAAACGATTTCCAAAGACTGACTCAATGTCTTCTCGTATCAAGGGATAGTGAGTGCAAGCTAGAACAAGTCCTTCAATAGTTTTAAATGAATCATGATTCAAATAATCTTGCACAATTAATTTACTAACTGGGTGGTGATAATATCCTGATTCGATCATAGGTGCCAACAGAGGTGTCGCTAAGCTTGAAACGCTCTTACCCTCTGACATCTCTGTTATCTTTTGGGCAAAAATATTGGTCTCTATGGTGCGCGAAGTTCCTATAACTCCTATATGGTTGGCTGCTGAATTACACACCTCCCGCACAACAGGGTCAATCACGTTGAGTATAACTGCTTGACTGCCAAAGGTCGCTTTTAAAGAGTTGTAGGCTACCGCGCTTGCCGTATTACAAGCAATGACTAAGACATCACATCCTTCGTCAAGTAAAAACTTTGCCATCGCATGGCTAAAGCGCTCTACCGAGTCCGATGAACGATCACCAAATGGAAAGTGCTCTGTATCCCCGAAATATATAATATCGTGAGAAGGAAAGGTATTACGAATAGCAAAGGCTAGAGGAAGCCCTCCTATACCAGAATCAAAAACACCAATCTTCGATGGGCCCAACTTGATGTATTAAAGACCTAAATGCGCCTTTACCTTTCCTGTGATATCATCACTCTCAGGGTAAACATAAAACAATGACAAGTCCGTTACATGGGTATATCCATTGGCTTTTGCCACTGCCTGGATGGCAGCATTGAGCTTATCATTTATTGGCTCCATTAAATCAGTATTATAATCTGCGAGATATACCTGAGCCATTTCTTCAGCTCTTTGTATTCTCTCTTGAAGGCCATATATCTCAGTTTCCATAGCTTGTTGAGTAGTACTTGAGGCCGTGCCTGACATCATCACCTCTTCATATTCTTGCATCTTCGTCTGATACTGCATGTAAAGAGTTTCTATTTCCTTCATTTTACTTGCCTCTCTTTCTGAAAATCTCTTTTGTGCTGAAGCGTACTCAGGCATTTCGAGAACGATGGCTTGCTGGTCTACTAAACCCATCTTTGAGCTTTGAGCTGTGGTAGTCTGAGAAAGTCCAAAAACTAATGCTATTGGGAGGATAAATCGTAATGCTTTCATTGTAAATTATTGTATTGTAAAGAAACTATTTTCAATTAAAAAAATCTCACTTGGTCACAGTATATCCAAGTCTTTTAAGAATATCATCGCTTTTATTATATCGATCTGAGCCAAACAACATCATAGTTGATGCGGATCGGTCTAAGACAAAATCATAACTCTTTTCTTCTGCATAGCGCTGAATTTCATCATAAATCTTGTCTTGAATTGGTCTCAATAAGGCATCCTTTTGAGTAAAAAGAGCTCCCTCTGGACCAAACTTTTCCTGTTGATACACCTTAATGGCACGCTCCATATCCTCGATCTCTTGAATCTTTTCAGCCTTCATTCGCTCTGTCATTAGCACCTGCTCTGCTTGAAAAGCCTTATATGCCGAATCCACGGATAACATCATATTTTGGATCGTTGTTCGCCACTCCATAGCATTGGCGTCTAACTCTTCCTGGGCACGCTGTACTTCTGGAATTTGACTAAACATATATTCCATATCGACGTAAACGAAACGCTGAGCGCTAAGCCCTTGAAAACTCAGCGCAACAAAAAGCAACCATAAATATTTTCGCATATTTTCTTTATTGAGGTTCAAATCCTAAAATTATCCGGAACTGGCCATATTTCTGAAAAAGATTATCACCTGTTGCGGCATCCAAGTCGTCATCATCAAAGCCTATGCCATAATCAAATCCGAGCAAACCAAACATGGGTAAGAACACCCTTAGTCCCACCCCAAAAGAGCGTTTGAGATTGAAGGGTTGATAGTCTTGAATGGAATTCCAATAATTTCCTCCTTCTAAAAATGCAAGTGTGTAAACGGTAGCTGAAGGATTAAGTGATATGGGATAACGCATCTCCATGATAAATTTGTTAAAAATTGGAGCCCCTCCGCTTGGCGTAATTACATTATAACCTCTTAAACCAATAGGATCTCGTCCTAAGAATCGAGTTTGTTGAAATCCTTCACCACCTAGCTCATAACGTTCGAATGGCGTAAGGCCAAGCGATTTGTTATACGTGCCCAAGAAACCCATTTTAGCTGCAGTGTAAAGCACCAATTTACCCGCCAATGGTGTATAAAACTCGGCATCAAATCGTCCTTTATAAAATTCCACCCATCGGAAACGAACTTCATCGGCTAAAGAAGGATCATCAAAATCTATGTTTCTGCGCCCCTTAAATAGAAGGCTGTAAGGAAGAGTTGCTTGTAAAGTTAGGGAAATATTGGACCCTCTGCTCGGAAATAAAGGCTGGTCAATTGAGTTTCGCGCAAGGGTTGTCGAAAAATTTATATTGTTTGCTTGACCATTAGTGAAACTGAAGTCGAACGTGTTGAAATTATCAAGTTGATAACGCTGAAAATTCAGTGATGTCTGAATGATGAAATAATCATCTGGCCATCGTAGACGAGTTCCCAAGGCCACCGACCCCCCTGTAGTCACGAGGCTTCCTTCAATATCTCGATTAAAGTCTAAATCATTCAAACGTTGACGAAAGAAACTTAATGAGAGCGAGTTCGGTTTGCGACCACCAAGCCATGGTTCGGTGAAACTTAGGTTATATGATTGGAATAGTTTACCATTAGATTGTACCCTAACCGTTAAGTTTTGTCCATCGCCTGAAGGTAATGGAGACCATGCTTTTCCGTTAAACACATTGCGCAGAGAGAAATTAGTAAACTGCACTCCCAGAGTTCCCACCACACCATTTCCGCGTCCGCCCCACCCTGCAGAAAGTTCCAATTGATCAGATGGTTTTTCAACGACCTTTAAATCGATATCTACGGTTCCATTTTGAGGGTTAGGTCTTGGAAGGATTTCCATTTGCTCGGGATCAAAGTATCCTAGATTTGCTAGTTCCCGCTGAGAACGCATAAGCGCTGTTCGGCTGAATTTATCTCCTGGTTTGATATAAAGTTCGCGACGAATGACTTTTTCATTCGTCTTAGTGTTCCCATAAATATTGATTGCATTTATCGTGGCTTGAGGTCCTTCATATACCTTGAGTAAAAGGTCAACTGAATCACCTTCCACACGCTGCTCAATAGGCGTCACATTGAAAAATAAATATCCATTGTCCATGTACAATGAACTCACATCGTCACTATTTTGACTTTGGAACAGACGTTCATTAAGGAGACTCTCGCTGTAAATTGACCCTTTCTTTATATCTAAGATTTGCCGTAAAAGCGAATCGGAATACTTTGCTTGGCCAGAAAAGGTGATGTTTCTAAAATAATATGGATTACCCTCTTGAATTTCCATCGCAATAAAAACATTTCCGTCGGGTAAAAAAACAGCAGTGTCAAAAATAATTTCAGCATCCAAATACCCTTTATCACGATATCGAGCAAGCAAAACCTCTTTATCATCTTTGTAACTCTGAGGGGAAAATTTTGAGGACTTAAAAATATTCAAATTGACAAATCGGTCCCCGTATTTAAATGCTTTACTCGCGGAAAAATCCGTAATAAAGTCTAAAGTGTTAAAAGCAGAATCAATTTTGTTTTTTGGAATATTCAGGAGTTCTTGAAGCTCGAATTTCACCCGCTCCCGTGTGTTTTTCATACTCCGCTTAATCTGCCGACTAGACATAGAAATATTCCCTTGAACCTGTATCTCATCGATACGAACTTTGCGCCCTCGATCAACCTCAATACGCAATAGCACACTATTGGCCATAATAGTATCCTCCTGCTCAGTCATCGTAACACGTGGCTTATAAAAACCTTTGTCCGTGTAATATTTAGAGATTTTATAGCGAATCTCATTTTTATCGGACTCTTGAAGTACAGAGGCAATACCAAGATTTAAAATCTCGCGAATCTCTTCCGCATCACCCTTTTTTACGCCTGTGATAACAAATCTCGACAAACGAGGACGTTCAGTAATCGATAGTCTTAAAAAAATCTGATTCCCTTTTACAGAATCGATGTAAATAGAAACTCCAGCAAAAATTCGCTGATCCCATAAGCGCTTAATGGCCATAGCAAGATCATCTCCCGGCAAGGTGATAGTAGATCCTACAGGTATTTCGGCTAGGTTAAGTAAAACTCCTTTATTCAGATTGCTCCCCTCTAAAGAAGCTCCTGCAATAACATATTCTTTAGGGTCACTAAAGTTCCAAGGATTGATATCTGATGGACGATCTAGACTATCACTTTGAGAAAAGCCGACAGCGCTCATGGACAAAAGTCCAAAGAGGAGGAAAAAATGCCAACCAAACCTAGCCATCATGATGCATCACTTGAAGATCCAAACCTACGGTTTCTGCGTTGAAAAACTCGTAAGGCCTCCCACACGTTTTGCTCATTAAAATCAGGCCAAAAGGCCTCGTCAAAAACATACTCACTGTAGGCAGATTGCCAGATGAGAAAATTGCTCAACCTCATCTCGCCACTAGATCTAATGAGGAGTTCAGGGTCAGGTAAACCTGAGGTTTGCAAATGACGGCTAAAAACTTCCTCATCAATACTTTCCAGATCCAGTTGATGGTTCAATGCCTTATTTATCATTTGCTTTACGGTTTGGACAATTTCCCATCTTCCCCCATAACTTAAGGCCACATTGATTACCATGCCCGTGTTATCCTTTGTTTGATGGACAACCTCGTTAACCGCATCTTTAGTCGCAGAAGGAAGCTGTTCAACATCTCCAATCGTACGCAGAACAAATCCCTCCTTCATAAATCCCTTGAGTTCGCGTTTTAACGTCAACATCAATAAGTCCATTAAACCACTAACTTCTAGAGCCGGACGTTTCCAATTTTCCGTGCTAAAGGCATATAGCGTAACATACTTCACACCAGCTGAAGAGAGTGCTTTAACGACTCTTTTCGCCGCCTCGACCCCTTCTTTGTGCCCTGCGATTCGCATCTTGCCTTGTTGCTTAGCCCATCGACCATTTCCATCCATTATGATGGCAACATGCTGAGGGATTGCATTGGGGTTGATATCGTGGGGTAAATCCAAGGAGTAATGCGTTGAACGGCGAATTTAGAAAATCTATCTAAGTCTAGAGATTTTGGGGCACTTTTCGTACGATAAAAGATAAGTCATCCACAGCCCGCCCATTAGATAGGCATCGCGTTTACTCGACGTCGCGCGCTGAAACCCTTCGTTTCCGATAGGCTCTCCGACTTCACCGGAACGATCTGACAGGGCCGCCGCTACGCCACTCCCTCCATTGGGTAAAGAGAGTGGGCTGGGATAAACTCCACCCACATCATCAAGATAATCCGTAAAAGCTATGCGATGTACATATTCCACACCAACATTGATTCTTCTACCCAAGTTATACTTGAAACCAAACCCCGTTGGTAATATGGCAGTTACTAACTTATAGGGCTTTGTATTTGAATAACTCACATCATTTTGCCCTTCAGTCCCGAGAGGCTGTAAATCATACCATTCCCCGGCATACTCGGCCTGAGGATTGAAGTAAGTAAAGCCAATTCCAATAAATAGATAAGGTGAGAAGCGATAGGATTTTTTGACCATTGAAAATTCCAAAAAATTAAACTCAAGTCCCCCGCTCACCTCTAAAATATTCGTTCGAAAGGAAAGGTTACGTCGGGCATTAAAGGCATCACCACTTAACACATCTGAATAAAAAAGCCGTCCAAAGGTCATGTTTCCTCGAAGCACAAATCGTTCATCGACATTATACTTGACCAATGCCTGGGCGTGCCATCGAGGTGCATTGAACCGAGCTTTAGGATTAAGGTCACCAAAATATTGAGTATTCCCTAGCAATAGACCGCCTTCAATATTCTGAGCAGCAAGATCTCCCACACAAGTAAAAAACAAGAATATAGGGATGAATAAACAGCGCATGATTAAAATAAAGGTAAGAGTCTAGTGAGTAACGAGGGCTTCAAATAAATGTTTTATGCAGGGTTGTTTCTCTTGTCTATACCCCAATACAGCTTATCGCGAATTGCCCCGGTAAAATAGTCATCTTGCAACCTACAAATCTTCGTTATATATGGAGAACTTGAAATTTCTAAACGGCGCGAGGTGTTTAAAAGAATGGAATGCGTATCTAGCGTTGCTAAAAATTGAGGATCACGAGCCTCTACTTCAATGGCAATCTTTACGTCCTTATCTAAAATGAGCGGTCTAATGTTTAGATTATGAGGTGCTATTGGAGTTAAAACAATATTTTTTGTCGAAGGATGAATAATAGGTCCACCGCAACTCAAAGAATAGCCTGTAGATCCTGTGGGTGTCGAGATAATCAAACCATCTGCCCAATATGAGTTTAAGGGTATGCCATCAATCGTTACATGAATAGTAATCATAGAAGATGAAGATGCCCTCTGAATCGTAATATCATTAAGGGCATGCGGAAAACGCTGGATACGTTCTCCCTCAGCATTCGACCACAACAGCATACTTCGCTCATCAATCACTAAGTCTCCCTGCTGAAGAAGCTTCACAGTCTCTGACGTAAACGAAGCTACCGTATCTGTGAGAAAGCCAAGTCGCCCGAAATTGAGGCCAAGTATAGGAATTGCCCTATCCCCTATCCAGGTCACTGCCTCGAGCATTGTTCCATCTCCGCCAAGACTTAAGACATAATCTATGGTATCATCTGGCGAACTGATTTGCTTTAAATTTTGCTGATTTTCAATATCTCCCTTGAGATTATAAAGTTCTTCGTTTAACAATACTTCGTGTCCTGCATCCACTAAAAGTTGAATGACATCCTCAAACTGATTCATTTTTTTTGCAACACTAGCTCTACCAAACAAAGTAACTTTCATAAGTTTTATTTAAGTGTCTAAAAATCGCATTAAGCTTTGATATCGCTCTTTTAAATAATCATCGGGCTGCTCTCCTTGATAAGAACGTCTGACCACATAGTCATATCGTTCCAAAACCGCGAAAATTGGATTAAGTTCCTCCGCCACCAAGTTGATTGTAATCCGCAGCGGACTATTTTCCTCCGAATGGTCGTGTATTAATGTTCCCACGATTTGACCTCTGTTCGATTCTATCAACCTGCATAACTCGGATAAACTAAATCCCCGTTTTTCTGCCTCAATGGTGATAATGTAAGACGTTCTGCGAAAGGGTACAAATGCCACTAAACTCTCCAGCACGCTTGACCGTGTAGCTAATCCACTATACGTAAGGGAAGCATCATCTACTACAGGTAAACATTCTAAATCGTGATCAAGCATAAGACGAATAGCCTCAAAAACATGTTTATCCTTGTGTACGAAACGCGCTTGAAACCTTCCACTTATTATCTCGATAGTAGTGTCTTCCAACAACTGATCAATATCTTCTAGGCTTAACATCGTGATATAAATCCCGTCATCGCTGACCACTGGTAAGGACTCTATGTCTTGTGCTTCCATAATCAACCTAGCCTCCCGAGCTGTATTAGCTGGACTCAGTGATTCAAAAGTAGGATCGATATATTCAGCAACGTACATCTCTTATAACGACGTTAAAAAGTCCATAAATATTTTGTTAAACTCTTGTGGTCTTTCCATCATAGGCGCGTGTCCACATTGATCAATAAAACTCAATGAAGAATTTGGTAGCAACTTATTAAACTCCTCGCCTACAAAGGGAGGAGTAATTCGATCATCACTGCCCCAGATCATTTTGGCAGGCATGGTAAAGGCACCGAGTTCATCACGCATATTATGGCGAATAGCACTTTTTGCCATAGTTATAATACGAATCACCTTACTTCGATTATTTACTGTTTCAAAAACTTCGTCTACAAGTTCTTTAGTAGCTGTTTTTGGATCATAAAATGTATACTCGGTCTTACTTTTGATATATTCATAACTCTCCCGATTGGGATAACCATCACCCATGGCATTTTCAAAAAGTCCTGAGGAGCCCGTTAAAGTGAGCGATTTAAGTCGATCTAAATGCTCTTTTCCATATACGAGAGCAATATGCCCCCCTAAACTATTGCCTAAAAAATGAGCTTGTTCTATGGACAAATGATCTATAAGTTGGCCTACATGGTCGGCCATACCTCTTACCGTAGATTTTTTTAGGGAAAGAGAATACAGAGGCAAAAACGGGAATATAATGCGAAAGTCTTTTTTGAAGTGATTAATGACTTCATGAAAGTTGCTCAACGCCCCGAATAAACCATGTAAGAGGATCACCACATCACCCTCTCCTTCATCGATGTAGGTAAAATCTCCATCCTGAATGAGGTTAAAACCACCATTTTTCGCCATTTCTAAAGCTTTTTTCTCCATTTTTTTGCGTTCTATCCACAATTTGCTCGGCCTGTCTACCCTGAGCTAGTCGTATTATTCTCAACAAGTTATAAAAAGGAAATGCGCTAAAAGCCCTGTTGTCAGCGATTTATGCACAATTTGTTTCCCTTTCAGGCCTTGAATTTACGCCGTATACTTCTATTTTTGACCCAATTCAAATTTTATCTATTATGAACAAAGCACAATTAATTTCTAAAATCGCTGAAGATGCAGGTATTACTAATGCTCAAGCTGGCAAAGCTTTAGGAGCTGTAATTAATGGAGTAACTTCAACTCTGGAAAGTGGCGATAAGCTAACTCTTGTTGGATTCGGTACTTTCTCTACTTCTGAGCGCGCTGCACGTAAAGGACGTAACCCAAGAACTGGTGAAACGTTGAACATTGCTGCACGTAAAGTAGTACGATTCAAAGCGGGTAAAGAGCTTGCTGGCCGTGTAAACAGCTAGAAATCTCTTTTCTAAACGTGCAAAGGAGTCCTTCGGGACTCTTTTTTTTTGCTCAAGAATTTTTAATTACGGCGCGAGACGATGTACAGACCAACTATCGTTACGATCATCTTTTACGTAGGCAATACGGTCGTGCATTCGACTTGGTCTTCCTTGCCAAAACTCAATAATATTAGGTACAATAGCATAACCACCCCAATAGTCAGGACGTGCGATGTTATCTGAATTCGAAGAAACCTCAGCAAATCGATGCTCCAAATCGTCTCGATCCTCGATGATTTCACTTTGGGGAGAAGCAATTGCCGCTTGCTGGCTTGAAAGAGGCCTTGATGTAAAATACTCGTCAGACTTTTCAGCACTCACAATATGAGCTACTCCTTCGATTCGTACTTGACGTTCATGAGCTTCCCAATGAAAGAGTAGGGCAACAGACGGATTATGCTCAATTTCTCTTCCCTTGCGGCTTTTATAGTTAGTGTAAAAGACAAATTGGTTGTTCCACACTTCCTTTAACAATACTTTCCTTAGTGAAGGCTTGCCATCAGAGGAAACCGTAGCTAATCCCATCGCATTGGCCTCGATGGAGGAAATTTTCTCAGCGTCTTTGTACCATGATGCAAAGAGATCAAAAGGGTTTCTTGGAATCGCATGCTCGTCCAATTCGTGCTGGTCATAACTTTTTCTTGAGTTCTCTAGATTGAGATGCATAATATTCGTCTTACAGGGTTATATCTACCCTTAACGTTTTTGTGACAATTAGGTTTCCAGATTGCACGGCAAAAACAAAACGAACGACATCTCCGGGGACGACAGGATTTGAACTCCCACCTGACGGTATAGGTAATGAAAACTGAAGTTGATGCTGATTCCGTGGAGAGGAAAAACCAATTCGCTCAGTAATCTCATCCAAATCACCTAGGGAAAGATTCAATGGTGGCGCACTAGTAGTATCAATTTGATACCCTACAAATACACTGTCAATCACCGAATCGAGACTGAAGTAAGCATCTACCTCTATTACATCATTGACCGTCCGTGTAATAGATGTCGTATCCGGCGAAACAAAATAAATCGCTTCATCGGGAGTAAAAACCACATCGTCATCACCACAGGCAGCGATAAACAAACTCATGATAAGCAGAAAGTATCCTATAATTCTCATACTAGTTTTTTCCATTGATCATATACAAAGGAAGCAAGTTCTTTCACATAATCATCGGAAAAGTCAAATTGTATACCTGCTGCTTGGTAGATAGAAGGAACATCTTTTGTATAACCCAATGCTAGTGCATTTTTGTACTGCTCTATTGTTTTCTTGGGGTCTTGGCAATAATTACGCCACATGGCGATCGCCCCCAACTGGGCTAAACCGTATTCGATATAGTAAAATGGAATGTGATAAATATGGAGCACTCTCTGGTAATTGACCGCATCGAACTTCTCTAAACCTGACGTATCAAAAACATGGCTTGTAAAGCGACCTGTTAGGTCGAGCCATGCCTTATGACGCTCTTCAACACTATGACCAGGATTGGTGTATATCCAATGCTGGAAACTGTCAATTCTAGCTACTGCGGGCAAGGTAGTCAAAAGACCTTCTAAATGATTTCTTTTTGCGCGCTTTAAATCCTCAGGATCGGGATAAAAATGCTCCCAATGCTCCATGGTGAAGAGTTCCATCGACATGGACGCAAGTTCAGCCACTTCCGAAGGTGTATCCTTCATCCAGTCGTGGCTCAATTCATGAGACAAAAATGAATGCACAGCATGCCCTGCTTCATGGACAAGCACTCGAACGTCATATTCAAGACAAGCATGATTCATAAAAACAAAAGGAATACCCGTTTCAGGCAATGGCATGTTGTAGCCGCCAGGTGCCTTGCCAAGACGCGACTCAAGATCAAGACGGCCCATAGTGTCCATCTTACTAATGCATTCCCCAAAAAAAGGATCTACATCTTTGAGGGAGGCAACTCCGCGCTCAACGAACTCTGCTGTCGTTGAAAATGGTTTCAGTGGTGGATTACCCCCTGAATCTATTTCCGTATCCCACGGACGCAATGCGTCATAACCAAGATCTTGTTTTCGCTGCGCTTGAATCGCATTCACAATTGGCATGACATGTTTTTCAACCGCATTAGCATAGTCATAACAAGCTTGGACTGGCCATGAAGTGCGGTGCATTGCCTTGTGCTTATAATCTCTAAAGTTTTCAAAACCCGCATTGCGAGCAACCTCCTGACGCATATCAGCGAGCTCTGAATACAGTGTATCTAGCTTTTCATTGTCATGATAGCGAGCATCAGCAATGGAGCGCCAAACTTTTTCTCGAATCGAGCGGTCGTCGGACTCTAAATAGGATTTGGCTTGCTGAAGTGTTTTGGTTTCACCATCAATATCCACAGACCAATTTCCACTAATGGCATCGTATTCACGTGCCTTTAATTGGATTTGCGTCCCGAGCGATACATTCTCGTCACGAAACATTTTGATATCGGTGGAAACCGCGTGAATATAGTTATTGCAGGCCTCATCACTTAAGGGAAACCTACCTTGTAATTCATTGAACTTTTGATTGAGTGTATGACTGTATTGTGCCCATTTTGGACGAATTTCAGCAATGATAAACTCTCGTTCTTTCTTGGCAACCTCGTCTTTTGTATCCAATGACGTATGGATATATTTCCAGCGAGCAATTTCCTCAAAGACTACTGTAACCTCATTTCTATCCGACAACCATTGTTCAAAGTCCTGTTCGCTTTCAACCGCCCGCTGCACTAAGTCTTCAACAAATGGCTTAAGGCTTTCCCATGCCTCTAAGGTGAATACCTCAGGCATAAAATGTCTTGGCACAGACTTTATCTCCTCTGCATGTATCATGAATATATTTTTTTACTCTTTTTCTTTGGAATCCTTACCCTCTGTCTTCGAATCTTCAGATATATCTGAAACCGTAGCTTCTTCCTGATCAGAATCAAGAAGATGAAGAAGGTCTGCGTCCTTTAATTGATTAAACCACAACAACACTTTTTTGATGTCACTTGAATAGACCCTTTCCGCGTCATGTTCAGGAACAATTTCGGTGAAATAATCTCTTAATGCTTTACCATCACCTCCAGATAGTATTGCTGTAGAAGAGTCCCTCATTCGTCGAAAAACATCCACGATAGGGAGTCCATCTTCATCGGTGTAAATGGTAATGTTGTCAAGGGGCGTGAACATATGCTTTCTCGATGAAGCAAAACGTTTTTTATCGCCCGACAAGCCACGTATAATCAAACCGTTTTCTCGTTTACCCTCCATCAGATGAAGGCCTGAGATACCGGTAACAACTAGAAGTTCAGAAATTGTCATGAATCCATTTTTAATCGCGTCAAAAGTACCATTTTCCCCCTGAATCTATTGAACGACTTGTAGAGCATTCTTGTTTTTAGTAATGTTTGAAATAGTGGTAAATTTCTTGTCTGTCTAATTCTATGTTTAAACTTGAATCATCGTATACCCCCAAAGGAGATCAACCTGCGGCCATAAAGGAATTGGTCAGTGGATTAAATGAAGGCAGCTTGGCACAAACACTTCTTGGCGTTACTGGTTCAGGAAAGACCTTCACCATTGCTAATGTTATTGAACAAACTCAGCGTCCAACCCTTGTGCTCACCCATAACAAAACATTGGTTGCTCAACTCTATGGAGAATTCAAGCAATTCTTTCCAGATAACGCAGTAGAGTATTTTGTATCCTATTACGACTATTATCAACCCGAGTCCTACATACCTTCGAGTGATACCTATATCGAAAAAGATCTCTCTATTAATGAGGAAATCGACAAACTTCGACTGAGCACCACATCCTCTTTGCTATCAGGACGTCGAGATGTTATCGTGGTTGCTTCTGTTAGTTGTATTTATGGCATGGGAAATCCCAAGGATTTTAAGACGGGAGTAATAACCATCAATAAGGGACAAACGATTAGCAGAAACACCCTTTTATTTGACTTGGTCAATGCCTTGTATTCGAGGACAGTAGCAGACTTTTCAAGAGCTACTTTTCGGGTTAATGGAGAAGTTGTAGACATAAATGTACCCTATGCAGATTATGGCTATCGACTCCTCTTTTTTGATGATGAAATCGAAGGCATTCAGAAAATAGACCCCAAGGACAATGCCGTACTTGAAGACCTTGAACAGGCTGTAATCTTTCCTGCAAGCTTTTACATCACACCAAAGGAGCAAGTGCAGTCCATGATTCACCAAATCCAAGATGATTTAGTAGATCAGGTCAATTATTTTCAAGACGTAAAGTTGCATTTAGAGGCGGCGAGAATAAAAGAGCGTGTTGAGTTTGACCTAGAGATGATTCGCGAGTTAGGTTATTGCAGCGGCATTGAAAACTATTCACGATATATCGATAAACGGCAACCTGGTGAGCGGCCTTTTTGCCTGCTCGATTATTTTCCCGAGGACTTTTTGCTTGTTGTGGATGAGAGTCATGTTACCCTTCCTCAAGTGGGAGGTATGCATGCCGGGGATCGTGCTAGAAAAATAAATCTTGTTGAACACGGATTTCGGCTTCCTGCGGCTATGGACAACCGCCCCTTAAATTATGAGGAGTTTAACCAGTTAATCGGACAACGGATATATGTAAGCGCCACACCTGGAGATGAAGAAATTGAGCGCTCTGAAGGAGTTGTCGTTGAACAAATTGTCCGACCTACGGGATTACTTGATCCCCCTATTGAAATTCGGCCTAGCAAAAATCAAATCGACGACCTTCTCTTCGAAATCAATGCAAGAACCGCCATCAATGAGCGGATTCTTGTGACTACGCTCACTAAACGTATGGCCGAGGAATTGGCTAAATTTTTGGCTAAAGCGAATGTTCGATGTCGTTACATTCACTCTGGCATAGATACGTTGGATCGTGTTGAAATTATTCGTGACTTACGCATCGGAAAATTTGATGTGCTGGTCGGTGTAAATCTATTGAGGGAAGGTCTCGATTTACCCGAAGTTTCCTTAGTTGCCATTATTGATGCTGATAAAGAAGGATTTCTTAGGGACAGACGGTCTATGATTCAAACTGCTGGTCGAGCAGCCCGAAATGTTCATGGAAAGGTTATTTTCTATGCAGATAAAGTAACTAAATCCATGCAAGCTACCCTCGATGAAACCCAACGCCGCAGAAGTATTCAAATAGAGTACAACCAAAAGAATAACATCACGCCCACCTCCGTCAAAAAGTCAAAAGATGAAATCTTAAAGTCAACCTCCGTTTTGGAAATTCGCAAATCCAAGACAGACTATGCATTACAAGAGGACTTGGTGGAGACAACATCTAGGGCATCCCTCAATCGGGAACAGTGGAAAAAAGAAATCGAAAATCGGAGAAAAGCAATGCGTAAATCTGCTAAGGATATGGACTTTTTAGAGGCTGCCCGCTTGCGTGATGAAGTATTTGAATGGGAAAAAGCTTTTGAAGAAAAGTATGGCAAGTCCTAATTCTGCGTATTTTTGGCATATATTTTGACTCATTCCGATTTTTTGACATGAACTATCCTATGAATTTTAAACTGACTTTTTTTGTTATCGCGCTCAGTGGACTAATACTTTCAAGTTGTGCCCGTCAGGTGCCTTATACCAAAAATTTGCGCGAAAATGCCAACTTGAGCTATAGCGATTTAACAAACATCTATTTTTTCTTGTCTCATGAAGTTCAACTCGAGAGAAAAGAGACAGAACAAGGAGCTCAGGTTCAAACAGGTAAAATTACCGCAGAGAGTGCTACGGCCACTGAACGGGTTGTTTTTCCAAAGGAAAGTCGAGGAATTTTAGTCGGTTATTCGTCCAACGGAGACACCTTGAATATCAGTTTTGAAAAAGATGACAACCACTTTCTAACCTTTGTGCGCAAGCCCAATGTGGTCAATCCAAGAGATACTATGGAAGGCCGTTATTATCTATACTCTGTGAATTCTTGGAAAAAGAATCTCGGCAAAGTCATTTATCATGGTGACGAATTCAATGCGAAGGTGATTGCCAATGATATGAGAGATTATGATTGTACGGTAAGTGTAAAGATGCGTGAATTCAGAAGAAGCCGCGTCAATACAAGATCCGTATCTGGTCGAAGTCTTGATTAACTGCAAGGACTTCCAAGCTTTTTTTTAACTACAACCTTTTACCTATGAAAAATTTTATCGTTGGACTGCTATGTCTAGGAAGTCTTCAGTGCTATGCTCAGCACCAGCTGACCGTATTCTCAGAAGTAGGAGAACCCTTCTATCTAGAAGTTAATGGTATTCGTCAAAATGGAACTGCCTCCACGAATGTTCAAGTTGACGGATTAATGTTTGAATTGGCTTCCGTCCGAATTGAATTTGCCAATAGCCTTTATCCAGCAATCACAAGAGGGAATTTAATGCTTAAAGGCATCGACTGTCCTTCGTATTGTTCTACAAGCTATCGTATCAAAACCAATCGCAAAGGAGACTTTATTTTACGGGCCTTTAGTGCAGTCCCTATAGAGACGGCACCCACTCAAAGTGGAGAGGTTACAGTGATTGAATACCACAGCACACCACTACCTCAAGAAACTACCACTACTACGGTTCAAGTTACCGAACAAACAACCACCACACATACTCCATCGAATGCTCCAGTAAATCAGGGCCAAGAGAATATTTCTATGGATATGAGTATGGGAGGAATGGGCATGGATATGAACATCGACATCAATATGAATGAAAGCAGTACATCCATGGGCTCTTCTACCTCAGTGAATGTTCAAGAAACAACGACGACCAACGTTCAAGTTGTCGAGGAGTCATCAAATGATGATATGTATCAAGAAAATATTTCTATGGATATGAATGTTGGAGGCGTAGGATTTGATATGGATGTAACGATTAACGAGGGTATGCCTTCTACGAGCTCAAATAATGCGAGCAGTTCTACCACGACCACAACAACTACCACGACCACAACGACCACATCGAGCCCTCAAACCCAATACATACCAGCACCCACTCCTTCGGTCCCGCCTTGCACAATGTCAAGTAGTGATTTTAATGATGCGCTAGAATCCATTGAAGACAAGTCCTTCTCCGATTCAAAAATGGCTATTGCTAAGCAGGTATCTCGCTCAAACTGTCTTACAGCGAATCAAATCAAGCAAATTATGTTAGCTTTTGATTTTGAGAGTGATCGTCTAGACTTTGCCATTTATGCCTACCGTGAATGCGCTGACCCAGACAATTACTATAAAGTCTATGATGCCTTTGATTTTGAGATGACCATCGACGATTTAGAGGAAGCGATTCGCTAACTCTACTTCGTAATAGAACGGGAAATTACAAGACGCTGAATTTCTGAAGTCCCTTCATAAATCTGCGTGATTTTTGCATCACGCATGAGGCGCTCTACATGATACTCTTTTACATAGCCATAACCTCCATGAATTTGGACGGCTTCTACGGTTTGTTTCATGGCAACTTCTGAAGCATAGAGTTTGGCCATGCTACTCGCCAAGTCATAGTTTTCACCTTGGTCTTTAAGCCAAGCGCTTTTGTAGACTAACAGTCGAGCCGCCTCTATTTCCATGGCCATTTCGGCCAACTTAAATCCAATGGCTTGGTGCTTGTGAATTTCCTTTCCAAAGGCTTTGCGTTCTTTGCTGTAAGCTAAGGCTAGTTCATAAGCTCCCTGAGCAATACCAAGGGCCTGAGCGGCAATACCAATTCGTCCTCCTGAGAGGGTTTTCATGGCGAACTTAAATCCAAACCCATCTTCCCCCACCCGATTGGCTTTAGGAACTTTTACATCATTAAATAACAAAGTATGTGTATCAGATGAGCGGATTCCCAACTTATCTTCTTTTGCACCAACCACAAAGCCCTCCATATCTTTTTCTACAATAAGGCAGTTAATCCCGCGATGGCCTTTCTCAGCATCGGTTTGTGCAATGACTAAAAAGACACTTGCTGATCCTCCATTGGTAATCCAATTCTTAGTACCGTTGAGTAAGTAGTAGTCTCCTTTGTCGATGGCAGTGGTCCTTTGGCTTGTGGCATCCGATCCTGCCTCAGGCTCCGACAAACAAAATGCCCCAATCTTTTTTCCCTGGGCTAGGTCCGGAAGATACTTTTGTTTTTGCTCTTCTGATCCGAAGGTTTCAATACCCCAGCAAACCAAAGAATTGTTGACCGACATGGCTACAGAAACTGAGTTATCGACTCGAGAAATTTGCTCCATTCCTAAAACATAGGAAAGGGTATCCAATCCACTTCCCCCATATTTTGGATCGACCATCATTCCCATAAAGCCTAACTCTCCTAGCTCTTTTATAAGTTCAGTAGGATGAATCATGTCACGGTCGCGTTCAATAACGCCTTCTTTACATCGATGATCGGCAAAATCTCGTGCGGCCTTTTGAATCATCAAGTGTTCTTCAGTGAGCTTAAATGTCATGATTACCCTTTTTTTGTGAATGTACAAAGTTCAAAATCTTCGTTGTAGAATGTCCTTGTAATAAATCAATAATTTTTACCCTACCCCCAAGCGAACGAACAAAATCTCCGCCAACGACTTCTTCTTCTGTATAATCTCCTCCTTTGACCAAGATATCAGGTTTAAGGCCATAGATCACTTCTTTGGGCGTATCCTCAGAAAACAATACAACAACATCTACACATGATAGCGCCATGAGTTGCATGGCACGCTGATCTTGAACGTGATAAGGCCTTGCCTCTCCTTTTAAGCGACGCACAGAGTCGTCACTATTTAAGCCAACTACTAGATAATCTCCCATGGCTTTGGCCTGCTGAAGGCAATAGATGTGACCCGGATGTAAAATATCAAAGCAGCCATTAGTGAAGACAATACTAGAATCTTCTGAGCGCCATGCGCTTACCTGCTCTACAGCTACTTCCAATGACCTAAAGAATTTACTCATTGTACTTCGATGTTTTCAATAGAGTTTGTTTTGTTTGGCGTATTCGAAAGAATTAAGAACCCAATTGTGCCAATTACGATGTTAGAAATCACAAATGGCCAAAACATGATATTGGCAAAAAACAGGGCGGAGGCACTCGCCATCCCATAGATAACCAGGGCTGTCTGCGCAAAAAACTGAAATGAACCAATGCCTCCTGGAGTAGGAACTACAATGCCAAAGGAGCTAAAAATGAAGACAATAAGCGCTACTTCAAATCCAAAGTTTGATGCGGGTGGATAGGCAAAAAATACCAAGTACTGCATCAGAACATAGGAAGACCAAATCAGTAACGTCAACGCAATAAATAGAAAGGGTCTTTTAAGTTTTTTAACCGATAAAATTCCCTCCCAAAGAGCCATTACAAGATCCCATACCTTGGCGAAAACACCGCCTTGACTCTTTGCAAGTCGTTTGATCACAAACAAAGAAGTAAGCCCAAGAAGACCCCCAAACAACCCTAAATACAATAACCAATAGGGAACCTTAGCTTCTTCAAGTAAAAAGGAAATCAAAACATCGTATTCTAAAATAAATCCGATGCAAACAATAATTAAGAGACATAGTACGTCAATGGCTCGTTCGGTAACTACTGTACCGATTAATCGAGGAGTAGAACTACCCGTCTTCTTCCCGACCCAAGCGCACTTTAATAATTCACCTGAGCGAGGAATAAGGTAGTTAATCGCCACACCCGCCATCGAGGCAGCCCATAAATCACGGAGAGCATAGCGTCTATCAATGGCTTCTATCTGCATTTGCCAGCGAATAGCACGATACAGCCAACTCAGCTGAAGATTTATAATGCCAAGAATAATCCAATACCAATTAATTTTTTTAAGCTCGAATTGAAAGCTCGCCCAATCAAGATTTTCTTTGGTAAAAAGCCAGAATAGAATCCCGACCCCTAGTCCTAGTGAAGCTAGGATCTGTATAGCTTTTTTAAGCTTGTTCAAACTAAGGAGTTTGAAGGGCCCTGCGGATGAACGGTTATAGTATCCCATGTCTCCACATCCTCTTGGCGAATCCAAGCATAAGAAATAATAATGATTGTATCACCAACCGAAACTCGACGAGCTGCTGGTCCATTTAAGCAAATCACACCAGAATTTTCCTCCCCTTCAATGATGTAAGTCTCTAAACGCTCACCATTATTTACATTGACAATTTGTACGCGCTCACCGACCACCATATTTGCCGCTTTGATAAGGGCCTTATCAATGGTTATGCTTCCCTCATAGTGCAATTCAGCTTGAGTAACGGTAGCTCTATGAATCTTTGATTTAAAAACCTGTAACATCATGATGGTACAAAGGTAGAAAACGCTTAGTCAAATACCTCTAGATTGTCAATTAAGCGCACTCCCTCAACATGCGCGGCACAAAAGACAACCCAATCTTCAGGATTACCAACTTCGTTAACACTCATGCTGTGTCGGTTGGCAATAACAAAGTATTCCTCTTCTATTCCCTCGGCAGATTGCAAAATATCCTTGCCTTGCGCGCAGGCCATATCAGGGCCATCACCATATAGTGCACTGGCCTTTGCACATTGAAGAGCTTCATAAATCTGGGAGGCTCTAGCTCTGCCCACCTCACTGAGCAAGGCATTTCGCGAACTCAGTGCTAGTCCTGAAGGGGCTCGCTGTGTCGGCACCCCGATAACATCCAGGGCAAATCCCTCCTTTTTCACCATAGCTTTTAAAATGTTTAACTGCTGATAGTCCTTTTTTCCTAAGAACAGTTTTTGAGGTTTGACAATAGTCAACAAGCGGCTAACCACATCGACTACGCCTTGAAAATGCCCTGGCCTATGATCGCCCTCTAATCCCTGTGCGAGGTGCGCATACGAAGACATGTCGAGGGAAGAGGTGTCACCTACTGGATATATTTCCTGTATTGAAGGCACAAGAACGATATCGACACCTTCTTTGGACAACAAGGCAAAATCTTCTTCAAGTTGAACTGGATAGTTTTCAAGGTCGTTTGCATCATTGAATTGTCTTGGATTGACAAAAATGCTTACGACCACTTGACTGCATTGACGCTTAGCTTGTTGCACTAGATGGAGATGACCTTGATGCAAAGCACCCATGGTAGGAACAAATCCTATGGAAGAATTTTCCTGGGGAAATTGAGACCTCCATATATTATAATCCCTTGAATTTATTGACTTTACCATATAAAAATCGTACCTTCAGGTTCATTTTTCAAATTCAATGTACGTAATACATGGAAAAGTCTAGGCTTTTAATCATAACCCACGAACTC
>Ga0163109_10000728_pt1 | contig 26271 bp, 37 predicted proteins | sample CRUFie1St13metaG_FD_108704 | JGI IMG/M metagenome (GOLD analysis project Ga0163109, IMG submission 108704) | Marine microbial communities from the Costa Rica Dome - CRUD Field 142mm St13 metaG | ecosystem: Environmental > Aquatic > Marine > Oceanic > Photic zone | place: Costa Rica: the Eastern...
ACCACTTATAGATATTTCTTGTGCGTCAGTATTAACAGCACCTAGTACACTTGTTAAATCTACATTACCTGACTGGCCTGTTAGGCTTATTACGTTACCTGCTAATGTTAAGTTTTGTGGATCTTGTCCTGGGTTTGCTTGTACCCATGCACTATTATGATATATGTAAGTATGTCCATCATCTGTAGCATACCACATCTGTCCTTCACTAGCACCACTTGGTGCCGCGTTACCTGTTGATACTAGTACATTACCTGCTGGGCCTTGAGCACCTGTGGCACCCTGAGGACCTATGGCACCTTTAATGTTACCTAAATTTTGTGTTGACGTATTTGAATACGTTAATAACAGGTTGTCACCGCTAATCTGTGCTGTTGTTATGCCGTTACCGGTGGCACCCGTTGCTCCCACATTACCCTGAGGTCCTTGTGGGCCTACTGCACCTACACCCGATAGATCTAAAGTAGTTCCATCGTATGTTAGATCACTCCCTGATAAACTGATTGTAGGTCTACTTGCTACATCACTGAAATTACCAGTGAATGCAACTGTTGATAATTGTGTATTACTGTTGTTTAATGCGTTGGCTACTTCTGCCAAACTATCTAAATTTACATTTGCTCCGCCTTTTAGTAATGTAACTTGTGCATCAACATAAGCCTTCATGTTTGTATTTGCTGTTGCACCGGCGTCTGATCTTTGATAAACACTTAATGCTGTTGTAAGATCAACTGTATCATCGTTACCACTAATTGTAATAACGTTACCTGAAATACTTAATGTTTGTTCTAATGCTGATAAGTCAACATTATTACCATTACTAATTGCTAAGTTAGAACTACCTGCATTCCAACTTAATGTTTGTGCATCATTATCTGCTACCCAGGCATAGTCACTTCCGTTCCAACTAAGTACCTGACTTGCACTAGCACCACTTACGTTTAAGTGTGCGTCAACTCCAGCAGTATCAATACCGCCAGTTGCTAATAAACTTGTTAAGTCAACGTTACCACTTTGTCCACTTAAACTGATTACATTTCCGCTAATTGTTAAATCTTGTGCATCGGTATCTGTTTTACTGTATGGTGCCAATGTTGTGGTTAAATCAACACTACCGCCATTTACAAGACTGATTACATTACCACTGATACTTAAATCTTGTGTATCAGTATCTACTGTTTTGGCTGTCCAGGCATAATCACTGCCGTTCCAGGTTAATACTTGACCTGAACTTGCACCACTAGTATTTAAATGTGTATCGACTCCTGCAGTATCTATACCGCCACCGCCACCACTGACGTTTGCTGGTGTAAATGTAAACACACCTGCATTATCATATGCTAAACTACCGTTGCCACTTGGTGCCGCTGTTGTTACACTAAAGGAAGTTAAACTTACATTACTTCCACCGCCTGAGCCTGTTTGGTCTCCTGCTTCAAATTTACTTGTACTACTATTCCAAACTAAAACTTGTCCGTTTGTTATACCACTTGCATCAACATCACTTAGTCCTGATAGACTCATGGCCGCCGCCGCTGTTGTTGGATTTATAGCAAATGATATTGTATCATTGTTTGCGTTTGTGGTAAGTGCCATACCTGTGCCTGCAGAAAGTGTAAGATCATCTTCTAGTCTTTCAGCACTTACTGTTGTCTGTCCAGATATAATTATATTTGCAAATCCTAAACTTGCATTACCTGATCCACTGCCTCCACTTATTGCAACTGTATCTACAGAACTTATTCTACCATAAGTATCAACTGTAATACGTGGTGCATGAGTTGTATTACCATATACACCTGCTGTTACACCTGTTGCTACTAAATTGAGTGTTGCATTTGCTTTATTACCTGTGCCACCAGAAACTGTTATTTGTCCTGATGTTCCAGCAATACTATTAATATAATCGCCTGTAAGTGTTTCTGCTTGTGGAGAAACAACTGTGACTTCTGTAACACCAGTAATTTGACCTTTACTGTTTACAGTTAATTGAGGTATAGTGGTTGCGTTACCATGTGTTCCTGAAACGTTTGCAATATCTGATATAAACACACCTGATGTGTTTGATACTAAACCACCACCAGAGCCTGCAGTAACATTAAGAGTAAGACCAGATTTATTAATACCGTTTCCAGCACTATATACATCTAAAGTTTGAGGTCTAAACTTGCCAGCCGCAGTATATACCAGTGTTTGTCCCACACTAGGAGTATATGCGCCTGTAGTTTCTATATCTGTAAGAGTATCTGTTGTAATATCGTATTGTGATACTTCTACATTACCTTCTGGCCTAACACGAAGAAATTTACCAGCCGTAAGACTAGTAATATCAACGTCATCTAATGTTATGAAAGTATTTGCAAATGCCATTCAAGTTGTTCCTAAATTAGTGTTATAACACTATTTATCAACTTTATGCAGAAAGAATAACTTGGCTTATGGACCCGTATGATGAATCGTATGTTGAACCGTCACCTACATGTTCTCTATCCATGTAAACTCTTACCCAAGTAAAATTACCAGTAAAAGTATAACACTCTGCTAGATCGGCTGGATTGTTGCTATTGAACTGTACATAGCCTTCACCATTAAATTCTGTACCTGCAGTAGTTGTAGGAACTATGTCGAACCAGTCTGTGGATTCAGGTGTTATGGCTAAAGTTGCTTGTATGCGAACTCTACCCACAAATTGATTATATATAATTTGTAAAGAATGTAAGCCATCAGAATATCCGTAATAGGAGTCACCCTTTACTTCTGTACTATATTGATTCATGGTAGTGCCTGTGGCATTTAACATGTTAATACTTCTTCTGTTTATTGGCATAATTTCTCTAATCTATTAGTCTATCTATATATTTATCATCTGCTATATATTGATTACCTTCAGCATCTTTAAACTCCGTTCCTGGTTCTACTATAGATATACTTAATATAAACCTTGATTGATTACTTTTATTTACAACATTATGATAATCTGTTGTAGAGAAATAAATTGCTTGATTTGGTTTGTAGATATGTTCTGCAACTATCTCTGTTCCAGTATCGTTGTAAATTATTAGAGGAGAATTATTCCAGTCTCCCACTATAGGAAAGTTTATAGCGGCTGACCTTCCGTAATCTTTGTGTATTGGCAAGGATGTATTAGGTCGCATTTCTGCAAAATAGCAACCCTTTGTAATATATCCTTGATCCTTTATTTGATTATATAGGTTGTCCCAGATATATTCGTTCTTTGTCCTGCAGTATCTGTTTGCTACATTCTTTTCTTTAAGCCAAGGGACAGGATCAGATTGTAAAATATCAAATAATTTTTGTGAGTCCCAGTCTAAATTTATTTCCTCAAAGTATGAGGACATTTTATACCTGTTCTAATCTTTCCATTAGGCGTTCAGCACGATTAGTAACTTGTCTGTACCATTTACTATCTCTGCCTTCAACTGCGGCTTGTTTCCAATCCTCAGACTCTAATGCCTTTTTAAAATTTTTAAATCCGCTAAGCCTAGTTCTGCCCATGTTAAACATCATATTAACTAATATTTGTTGAACTTCGTCTGGCCAGTCTCCAAAGTTTTCATATAAAACTTCACACTCGCTGATTGCTGTATCTAAATCCTTTTCAAAGCATTCCTTTACTCTGTCCTCACTTACAGGAAATCCTATATCTTTTCCGTGTTCAGGGTCTGATTCTAAAACTAAATGCCCAACACCAAATGTTGGTAATCCTAAATGATCGTGATATACTTCATATACAACACCCTCATCTATTTTTAGTTGTTCAAAAACTGCCTCTCTATCTAATTTTGTGTCTTTTCCAAAAAACATATTACTTCTCCAGAAGTTTGCATTTTACTATGTTTCTAATAACTTCACCATAAGTGAGTTTTAAAAACGGATATACCTCGTCTAACTCTTCAGACGTCACATACAGGTAATTGTTGTACCATGTGCGACTACCAAAGTCGTACCAGTGAGCCTTTGTAAACGAGCCATTAACGAATTCTCTGATATCCTTAACGTTGAATTCGTCACTGCCGTATGGCCTAAAAAATTCTATTTTAGTATCATACTTGTTATACCAATATTTATCTCTATATTCTATTTCGTACCTTGTACCTTGGAGTTGTAAAATATGTTCTTCATTTAGAGGTCCATGTACTTCTTTTACTTCATGTCCAAAAAAGTCCATGACTTCATCTACCATCCACTTCCTAGTCAAATAAACATTTCTTGACTTACTTGAATATTGTGAATTATGATACCAAGTATAATGATCATATAAGAAATCTCCTAGGTGAGAATGGAAATCTATATCTCTAAAATTTCTATTTCCATTAAAGGATATCTTGTAAGGAAACTTATCATAAAAAATTTTATTTGTAGGAGTTACTTTTAATCCTCTATACTTTGCGCCTAATGGTTCAGTTGTTTCCCAACTGAATTTCATATCAGACCAATTTAAATTAGAGGGAGAAGACATATTCATCACCTTCCACATCAACTGTAATAGTTGTGTCTTTAATATCTTCAAATAAAATCTTTTTACTTAAAGGCTTTTTAATCTTCTCTTCGAAAACTCTCTTCAACGGTCTTGCACCCATACTAGGCTCATATCCATCTTCTGAAAGTTTGACTCTTGCGTTTGGTGATAATTTAATATCTACTGAACTTTCATTTTCAACTAATAGTTCGTTTGTTTCTACAACAAGTTTATCTACAATCATTAACATTAGATCTTTAGATAGTTTGTTAAATTTAACCACTGAGTCTATTCTGTTTCTAAACTCTGGTGTAAAGAATTTTTCTACTGCTTTGTTTACTGCTGTAGTTTTAGATTGATCTCCAAAACCTATTTTTAAAGTTTCAGCATCTGCGGCTCCTAGGTTAGAAGTCATAAGTAATACAACATTGGTAAAGTCAACAACTTTACCTGTAGCACCTGTTAGTTTGCCATCGTCCATTACTTGTAGTAATACTTGTAATACTTCTGGTGCGGCCTTTTCTACTTCGTCTAACAGTAACACACAATTAGGATTTTCTTCTACCTCTGCTAGTAGCATACCTTGTCCAAGTTTACCCTCTGCATGTCCTACATATCCTGGAGGAGCACCTATAAGTTTACTAACACTATGTCTTTCCATATACTCTGACATATCAAACTTTATAAGTTTGCAATCTAATTCAGAAGACAATGCTCTAGCAGTTTCTGTTTTACCTGTACCTGTAGGTCCTACAAACAAGAACGTGCCAATAGGTTTGTTCTTTTCTCTAAGACCTGATTTGCTTAATACTATTGCTTCTACAATTTTATCTACAGCATCGTCTTGTCCGTACACTTTAGTTTTAATTCTACTATCCAAAGTTTTATATCCGTCTGTGCTATCTACATCAATCACCTCTGTTGATATATTAGAGATTTTTGCTACAACATCTATAATGTCTTGTAAGTTTACAACATCGTCTCCACGAAGTTTTACGGCCGCTCCTGCGGCATCTACAACATCTAATGCTTTGTCTGGAAAGTGTTTATTCTTAATATACTTTGCACATAAGTCCACTGCCTTATCTAGTAGGTCTACATTATAACCTACCTTGTGGAAGTCCTCATAATAATCATTTAGTCCTCTAACAATTTCTTTTGTACTTTCTATATCTGTTTCTTGTATATCTAGTCTTGCAAATCTACGCATTAATGCTCTGTCTTTTTCAAAACTATTTGCAAATTCGTCTGGTGTTGTTGCACCTATAGTAAGTAAGGAACCTCTTCCTAATGCAGGCTTAATTAAGTTTGCAATATCAACACTACTGCTACCTGCTGAACCGGCTCCCATTATCATATGTATTTCATCTATAAACAAAATTGCATGAGGACTATCTTCTAATGTTTCAATAACATTTTTAAATCTTTCTTCAAAGTCACCTCTGTATCTAGTTCCAGCAAGTAAGTCACCTACATTTAAACTATATACAATTTTATTTTTTATAGCATCTGGAACTTCTCCATCTACAATACGTTTAGCAAGTCCTTCTGCAATAGCAGTCTTACCTGTACCAGGTTCTCCTACCATTACACAATTATTTTTCTTACGTCTAGCAAGTATATGTACTAGATCACTAACCTCTTCCACTCTACCAATAAGAGGATCAATCTTTTTATTCATTGCCTCTTGGTTTAAGTTTACTGTATATTCTTTTACAATTTCTAAAGATTTCTTTTTAGTATCTTTGTTTTCTAAGAAATCTATAAAGACATTTTTGTCTACTCCATTGATTTGCAAATAATATTGTGCTGGAGAATTATCTTCACTTAAAATACTTATGAACAAATCCAAAGGCTCTATTTCATCTCTACCTGAAAAAATTACTTGTGCCACAGCACGTTGAATAATTCTTTCTATAGCCATTGTTTTTTTAGGTTGCCCTTTTGCAACTTTACTATTAGACAATCCTGACCAATCGTCATCTGCAAGATACTGGGATACATCTTCTTTAATGTTACCCACATCAACACTTAACTCGCTAATTGTTTTTGCTATATCTTTATCTTCTAAGAGTTGTAACAATACATGTTCACATGTTACATATTCATGATCACTATCTCTAGCAAAGTCAATTGCTCTATTAAAAAGTTCGTCTACTGGTTTACTATTCATCATATTTTTTCTTTATGTTATTTAAAACTTCTACGTCCTCGATATCAGTTACTTTGGGTACGTCATATTCTATTATGACATTTAAATTACCCTGTACACCTCTGCTTGGCAAATACATGCCTAACCCGTTCATTCTCAACTTTGTACCTGGTTGTGTTCCTGCAGGTATTCTCAGTTGATACTGTTTACCGTCTAAGTGTGTGATGTTTACAGTACAACCTGTAATAGCATCAAACACATTTATATTTCTCCTCATATATAAATCTGCGCCTTTACGACCCCAATCTATAGGAGGATCAACATGTATCCTTACAAATAAATCGCCAGGAGGAAGTCCTCTTATTCTTAAAGGACCTTTTCCAGGTACCCTAAGCCTATCACCCTCATCTGATCCTTGTGGTATGGATACATCTAATTGTGTATAACCTGTATTAACAATCATATTAGTTCCGGTATATGCTTGTAGTAATGTGATAGTTATATCTACTACACCATCTGGATTGCGTTCAGGTTGTCTTCTGGTTCCAAATATGTCACCAAATATAGACTCAAATGGATTACTTCCTCCAAAGCCTTCGAACTGATTAAAAGGATTAGGGTTATCATATTGAGCCCTTTTGTCTGGATCACTTAGAACTTCATATGCTCCTTGTATCCTTTTAAACTGTTCTTGATCACCACCTTTATCAGGATGATGCTTACTCGCTAATTTGCGATATGCTTTTTTAATATCCTGTTCCGTGGCATCTCGTTGGACGCCAAGTGTTTCGTAGTGATCCATAAATTAATTATAACACCGTTAGGAATATAAGTCAAGAAAAAAGGGTGATAAACACCCTTCTTAATATTGGGTGTTCTTAGTCGTCTTTGCTAAATGTTTTTGGAATTAGTTTAGTTATTGCTTTGTTATCCTCTACTTTAAATTCAGCACCAACTCCTTTCTCTCCGTTAGGTAGTGTTACTTCTCTATAATATACAATAACTTCGCCCATTTGTTTAATGTAACGTTTGATCTCTTGCATGTCTTCTGCCATTACCTCATAGTCCCCAACTGATGTAGCAACAAACACAACATCTCCATTGTTTTGTTTTTTCATCTCATCTAGGAATCTATCTAGGTATGTGTAGCCTACTGGCCAATCTGGATTATCTCTTTCTGATAATTCACAGTTCTTAGGTCTCTTTAAAATTTCTACACCTTCATCATTAAATCTTTTAGGGTCAAACGATAATGATTTTTTACATGGATTTGTTATTACTGCTTCTGATACAACATACCAATTAGGTGCGGTAAGTTCTAATGGACGTGGTAATGCAGGTTGCATTATGTCTAACTGTACAGGTTTAGAAACAACTTCTAATTGTTTTGTCCCCATAAGAGAACAACCACTAGTCAGGAATAACAGGAGTGTCAAGCTCAAAAATTTGCTGTGTGTCATCTTCTAATCCCTCAAATACGGCTTCTGAAGCCTTGTTAAATCTTGTCTCTAAAAGTCCTGGCTTTGCTTGTGCCAAACTATTTAGATTGTGTCTAGCGAATATTTTTAAATATTCTGCTTTCTCTTGTTCTATTTCTGCATTTACTCTTTGTAGATTTTGTAAAGCCGCTGTTTGCTTTTCAAAATTTTCTTTCATGACCTTCATTGCGGCCTGCTGTTCTTGTATTGCTGATTCCATTATTACAGCATTGGCTTTTAATGTTACATTTTCTTGATAAAGAAAATATCCACCAACACCTAACAATAAAATTATGCCTATGAAAAATTGGTTCATCTGTGTCTAACCTGTCTTAGTTACTAATATGTCCTTATGTTTTGGATTATAAATTACAACGTACTCATCTATAGGCAATGCTTTCATTTCACCAAGCATAGCATTTAGTTTTGCAAATGCAATTTTATCATGTTCTAATTGTATTGCAGATTCGGATATACCAAGTTCTGACATTACATCTGGTCCATGTCCAAAATTTACAACTTCTAAAGTTGCTATATCTCTAGAGCCTCTGATATGTAATTTATTGTCGTTTAATCCTGCTTCTAATATATTACTGTCTTTTAAAAACTCTAATATTTTGTTACTGTTATCTTTTGCTTCTTCTTCTAATCTATTTTGTTCTTCTTGTGCTTTGGCCTCTTGTTGCTTAGCCATAAATTCATCTGAACTTAGATAATTTGTGTTATCTAATTGTACAAAATTTAATAAGTTATCATCTCCTAAAGGAATATTCTCTTCATTAAAAACTGTACTAACTTCCCATGCAAGTTTACCTGTAAGTCTTTCAACCTCTTCTACAAGTTCTTTTACATTGTTAAGAGAATTTTCGTTTCTGTCTATCTCGACAAAAACCATATAAAAATTATCTGTGTTTGGGTTAGGAGAAACTTCTACATCTCTAACTTCAACAACACTTGTATTTAAAAATTTGTATAAATCTTTTCCTGGTTTGCTGTCGTTGATGTGAAAGCCAAGTACCATGACATCTTGTGAGTCACCTGTTTTAGGTTCGTACTCATCTATACTTAATCTTTTAAGTACAGTATTTTTAAGATCGCCCTCTGATAATGGCATTATATTGCTCCAAAATTATTACTTTTAACATCAGCAACATCTAACTGTGCCTGTGTATCAACTGTATTAGGATCAGTTTGCTCTTCTTGTTCGTTGTGATGCGGTTTTGTATCGTACAATTTATCTAAGTATTTTCTAGGTACATCAAGTTGTACTACCCAAACAGGGTGTGAAGTTGTTTTTGCTTTGTATCTTGTACCACCATCTGGCTTCATATCAACTTCAACATCATCATATGTCTTTACTTTTACAGGTCTTATAAGTGTGTCTTTCTTATACTTAACCAACATATCCCTTGCTAGTAATCTCTTTACTGCATCTGGATCTGGCATATCCTCTGCCATATACATTAACTTTATTGATGCTCTATGTCTATTTAATTGTGGTCCTTCTAATATCTCTCCCTTCCTCCAATTCTTAAAAGCGAAAAGGTTTAACTCATCTAAAGTTTTTTCAAACTCCATGAGCATATCTAAGAGAGTGTTGTCATTAGAAACTTCAACAATCTTGTCATTTAATACTTTAAGTTCTATTGTCATACAACTATTTATCTAAATGATAACACATATTATAATCACCATGAGTTTCGTTGTAAGTAATATATGTAATATGATAAACAACCATATAAAAAGTTGGAACACTAACACATTGTTCAACCGTGAAGAGCATTCTCTCTGTCACGGTTTTTTTATGGCTTCAAGGAGGACTACATGTCAAGAAAGGCTAGAAAACAAAAAGCAAACAAGTACAGAAAACAAAAAGGAGGAGATTATTTGAAAGTAATACAAGGTGGCGCCTTACAACGTCAGAGACAAAAGGAAGTTAATATTGTACCTCGCAACTTCCACCAAGATGACTTACTTGGTTTAATAGAGGACAAAAACATCAACATAGTGTTTGCCACAGGACCAGCAGGGACGGGCAAGACATTCATTTCAACATTAGCAGGAATCAAAGTATTAAAAAATAATAAGATAGATAAATTCGTAGTTACGAGACCAGCAGTATCTGTAGACGAGCAACATGGCTTTTTACCAGGCACGTTACAGGAAAAAATGGCACCATGGACTCGTCCTATTATGGATGTATTTGAAGAATATTATTCGCCAGATCAGATTGAATACATGTTGAACGACAATAAGATTGAGATAGCACCGTTGGCTTATATGAGAGGTAGAACGTTTAAGAACTCTTATATTATTGCAGATGAAATGCAAAATGCTACGGACAATCAAATGAAAATGTTATTAACTAGAATAGGAGATAACAGTAAGTTGATTGTAACAGGTGACTTGGCTCAGCACGAACGAGGTTATGAAAGTAACGGTTTGAAATGTTTTATTGAACGTTTAACGAAACTAGGTTCAGATAGAATTAAAGTAGTACAATTTGGAAATGCGGATATTGAAAGACATCCAGTAGTAACGGAAGTATTAAGACTGTATAACGAATCTTAAGAGTTATTCATTTCTAATTCAATAAGTGTGGCCGCTAGATTAATTTCTGGGTCAGCACATGAGACACTTTTGACTAGACCATTACGGATAATAACGATTGCTTGATCTTGTTTCATTTCTGTATCTCCCCATAGAGATAAGTTACGATACATAAACTTGTAGACGTCCTCATACTCTTCTGGCCTTGCTTGGCTACAGATTAGTGTTCTTGCGTCTTTGTATTGTCCTGCTTTAAATAATTCTATAGCATTCAACATCCAATCACTAGTACCACTGTCGCCATCCTGAGGACGTTGTAAGACGTTGTCTACCACGTTTTGTTGCACAAGGTTAATACTTTTACGCAAGTCAGGATAACTTGCTTGTACATAAGTGTCTAGTGTTTCTAAGTCTACTTCTACATTCTCATCAATACAAATCTGTGCAAGCCTGGCTGTAAACTCTGTTACGTCTAGTTTCTCAATATGAAAGCCTTGACATCTACTATGTAGTGCAGGAATAATTCTTTGTGGATAGTTACAAGTTAAAATAAATCTACAACTAGTGTGATACATTTCCATAACACCACGTAAGGCCGCCTGACCATTAGGAGTAATATAATCTGCCTCATCTAGTAATACATATTTTAGATCTCCAAAAGGCATAGTGCTACTGAAGTTAGTAATTTTATTTCTAATAGTTTCTACATTGTTTTCATTACTAGCATTTATTTCCAGTATGTCCATATCATCAACATCTAGTTCTGCAAGTAAGACCTTTGCTAGTGTAGTCTTACCCGTTCCAGGGGCACCACTGAATAGTAAGTGTGGTAGTGCCCCTTCTTGGACCCAGCCACTTACCTGCTGGCGTTGACCCTCATCTCGAAACACATAGGTACCTATGCTTGAGGGTCTATATTTCTCTGTCCAAAGTTCTTTCAATGTATTGTCCTTTTCTTATCGACTTCTTCTTGTACTTCTATTATTAAGTCATTGATGTCTGTGTTTCTTATTTCATCTATTATAGCAATAAAATCTGAATCAGTCAAATGTAATTTTAATTGTTTGACAGCCGTAGCAAATACAACACTTGCAATCATTACAGGATCTAGATCTTCTGCAATAAAGTCACCAAATAAATCGTCCATACGATTTAATATATCAACCATCTGTTCGTCTGTCATTCCTTTTATCTTCCTTTGCATTTTTACTATACCATTCAAAACTGCAATATGCATCACAAAATGCATTATGTATTTGACCATCAACTGGAGGAGTATGATATTTTATATCACTAGTAGCAACCATTTTGCCACACTCACTACAATTAATAAACATCAACCAATTATCTCAATTGAAGATGTGTCGTTGTATCCTCCGTCTTTGGTAAACTTTCTATTGATAGTTGTCTTTTTCAAACCATGAGGTGTATATTCATAAGAAACGAATTCCTGTTTCAACAAATTTTCTCTAGGTTGCTCAAAAATTAAATCATTACCATAATCGCTAATTACCCTAGCAGACTTTGTAAATTCGGCTTTTGTCTTTTTATCTCTATACATGCTTCTATTATACATTAATAATAGTCAATGTCAAGACATTTCTGATAATAGTTTAGTAAATAAATTAGATTGTATTGACCACAAATGTTTTTTGCTGACAAATAAATTTTTGTTATGTTTCAACCTGTCAACAATGTCCTTTGTAGCAGATTCAGGAAAGTTATTTAAAGTATCTATAAGACCAATCATACGCCTATCTATATTTGTTTGTCCATCAAATGCTCCTTTCCAATAATCTCTAAACATATCAAATCCTAGTTTTTCGTTTGATCTATGTACATAAGGTAATCCGTTTACAAACATAGGGACACCAAATACAAATCCTTTACAAGTTTTTTCTGAAAAATCATTATAAGAAACATCATACGGTTTATCTGGGTCCATTATAGAAAATGTTTCGTTGGCTATGTAAATAAAGGTTTTGTGCATTAGACTCTGTGGGAAACTTGTATGTGGTGTTTGTGTAAAGTTTAGAGTATTCTTACTAACTTTAGTTTCTTGTTTTGTATAATTAAATGAATAGTTCCAAGGATAACTATTGTATTTTGGAGTAGAGCCAAAGTAATCTAAATATTTTCTTGTGTCTTGTTCTCGTAACATAACAGTACGTTCTTCAGGTGATTTACTATTCCAGTCTCTGAAACTGTTCATGTTCCATTCAGTATCACGTAACATACCTCGTTCGTATAAATGCACAATCATTTTGGCACGTGATGCTCTAAATTCGTTGTTAGGACAGAAGTATCTTATAGGCCCACTCTTACCTTCATAAGTAAAAATCACTTTAGGATCTTTTAAGTAATCGCTTTCGTGTGTTCTCAATGTCCTTAAAAACCAAAAAGTATGGTATGCTAAACTACCTATTACACTCTTAAATCCAATTGGATCTTCAAATTTGTCGCTGTGGTCCCAACCTAATGTTGAACAATGAAAGTGCCTGTACTCTATTTTTCTAATACATTCAACATCGCTCTCACTTCCAAATCTACCTGGCAATAAACTTTCATTATTGTAATCAAATACTAAAGCAACATTATTTTTATCATTGTACCTATAAAGATTTTCTAAATAATCAGGCTCAGTTTCATCTAACATTTTAAGTAATGCAACATTTAAAGGAACAAAAATAATGTTTAATTTATCTGTATGTATATCTACATCACTATAACTATCACATAAATTTACAGAAAAATCAATAGGTATTTTATAATTAGAATCTACTGGACATTCATATTCCTTAATATATTGTAAGGCCAATAGTGTATGATCAAAATTATTACCTTTGTATTTGTCTTGGGTAATATTTTTTTCTGAAAAGCATTTATGAAATATACAATTAATCATCTCTATAGTTCTTATTATATTTGATGATATCATAAAGTACATCTAACTTTTTAGATTTTAGTTTACTGTAATATAATAATGCCTTTGTATCTTTAGGAAAACAATGTCCTCCAAAACCTTTTTGTCCATCAGGCCCTGGCACTTTCATATGGCTTTCTCCTATACGTGGGTCTTCATTTAACATTGTTGTAAATTGTTCCCATGATGCTCTAGCACCACTCTCATCATATAATTCTTTGAGTTGATTGAACCATATTACTTTTGTTGCTAACCAACTGTTTATTGTGTACTTTATAAGACTTGCTGTAATTAAATCAACTTTAAATGTTGGTACTGTCTTTACTGAACTATGCCTAACATAGGCTTTCTCTACAGTATCACAATCACGCCATTTGCCACCTAGTACTTGCATATTAGGATTAATAAAGTCATCAAAACTATTTGCTTCTGTTAAAAACTCTGGATTATAAACTATTTTTAATTTAAAATCTTTCTTAAATTTAGTTAAATGGTGAGGTGTAATTGTACTCTTAATTACTACTATGCCTTTATATTCTAATGTAGATAGTTTTTCTAATGTGCTTCTTGCTATGCTCACATCAACATCTTCATGTGTTTCTTGTTGAGGTGTTGGAACACATATAAAGGTTATAGAAGGATCAAAGTCATCTACTAATTGTTGTAACGTATTACTGTTTTGATTAGGGTCAACTATGAATTGTTCTACATCTACATCAAACCCATTTGCAACTGCTGACCCTACAAAACCATGGCCAACAATACCTATTTTACAAACACTCATTAAGAAACATCCTCTAAATAATCTTCATAATATTTCAGTATTTCCCAATAATGAGAATTATATGATTCTTTTGGTAATATTTTTTTCAGAACATGATCTTCACTATTATTATAAACTTTTAATTTTTTATAGCATTTAACTTCAGGATTTATATGTCTGGCTACATTTTCTAATACATTACCGTCTGATTCATTCTTTATTATAAAATCCATAATAAAATTATCTATACGATCTGACATTCCGTTTCTATGTTCCACAGGTAAAAAACATCCATAAGAAGCAAAGTAATATGTCATGGCATCCATGTCTACAATATCTTTATCAATACCTTCCCCTGCACATAACTCTGCAAAATATTCAAAACAATCTAAGTGTTTTCTTATATGTACATCTGCTTCAAAATTAGTCCAATCAAATCTGCTAAGCCAGTCTTTCCAAACTCTTTCATCATGAATAAATTTAGTCGCTGATTGATATGACATGTAATCAGAGAATAAAGAAGTTTTTTCAAACTCTTCTTGATGAGAGTTTATTGACCCTATATTGCCAAAACTTATAAAATGCTCTTTAAGACCTGATAAAAATCTCTCAAAAGGATGACGAATAATAAAAATAATTTTATCTACTTGATTATCGCAGATGTATTCAAAAAGTTGACGTGTTGTATTCCCTTCAAACAACCTATCTGCAAAGTATCTAGGCGTGTGGTGACCATTCTTAAAATATGTTACTATAAGAATATTCTTTCCAGAGCTGTATTCAGAATGCATCTTCCATACAACTATATCTTGTGTAAACTGATCAAGGGACAAAAGGCACCCCTTTATCCTTACCTGACAATCTTGCTACGGCTCGTTCTTCTCGTTTCTCTTGTAGCCATTCTTCTTCGCCACTGTAAGTGGGACAATCTTCTTGTTGGAGTAGTCTTTCACATTCCATTTTAATTTCGTAAATTTTTTGCTTACAAGCAAATCCGTTGAAGCCATCTATACGAGGATCTGTCATTACTCCATACCATTGATAAAGTTGTTCTTTGATTGTTTCTGGATTTGTTTTTTGTATATAAGGCATTTTATAATGTTTTCTTTTCTACAAATTCTAAGCCGTTTGCATTTTTGATGTTTAATTGATCTGTTGGTTTCTCATCAGATACCGCCAAGCATCCTGCAGGATCTAATTTCCAAATCTTTTGATCTGGTTCTAGTCTATCGTCTGGTGCTTTGAATCCTTCAGTCCATCTACCATACTCAACATATACCCATTGTCCAGGTTCTAACCAATCGATATCTGGCCCAACATCAAATACTTGAAACCATCTAGGCACAATACCTGACTCTTTACCTATTGTGGATTTTATTATGAGACCTGCCTCTGTAGTCTGATCTCCAAAGTCTCCGTTGATTGCGAGTATGTTATCGCTATATGCTCTTATTCTTGTCATTTGGTGCATCTTCCTCTGTGTAGTATGGAACCATTTCGATGTCACCGTTTGGGAGTTCTACCTCTTTAAAGCCTAAGGGTTCTTGCTCGTCAAAACTCTCACCTTTTGGTGCCTCTGGTTCTGGTTGCTTTTGTGTGTTTAGTTTAGATGTTCTTACATTTTCCTTTTGTGTCTTGGCTGTTTTAGGCTCTTGTACAGGATCAGGCTTTAAACTGCCTCCTGCTTCTGGTACAGGTCCTTTAAGACTGACTTGTTCAGTACTGCTTCTAGGATTATCTTGGTAATATGCTCTAACTCTTTCTTCTGACTTCTGAATTATCTCTCCTGTCTTAGGATCTCTGACATTTCCTTCAGCATCAGTTCCAGTATTACCTACCGCAGGGACTTCGCCCTGTTGAGCAAACAACTGGTCTAAGTCTATTATTTGTCCGTTGTTAGTTCTACGTTGTACCATTATTTTAAAAATTCCTTTATATCTAAGTTATATTTATAACTATCTACCTTATGTACACCTAAAATATAGAGTACATAACTGGAAACTGAACTACCTCTACCAACTCCCCATACTAAATTATGCTTACGCATAGTGTCTATAATATAGATTAACAGTTGCAATATAGGGTATAAACCACGTTCTTTATACATAGCAAGTTCCATATCTACTCTGGCGGTTTTGATTTTTACATCTTGTCCTGATGCCGGCATCTTACTATGTATAAATTCCTCTACATCTAGTTCTTTATAATGTAAAGGTATGTTGAACTCTTTACTAATATTGGAAATATCTGAGATGGGCAACAGTTCTAACTCAGTTGCGAATTTATTAAATAGGCTGATATCGTCAAATGCAACGTCAGTTATATCTTTACCTCGATAAAGTAATTCGATACCTGTTTGCTCATCTGCAAGATATTTTTCCATGCCTATATTATATAATAAAACAAATCAAATGTCAACATCTAAATTACTTAAACCAGAAAGAACATCTCCGTCTATAACCATTTGCATAGGATGTTTCTTACCAAAGAATTCATTAGTAGACCAGGACTCTTCTTCTGCATTATAATCCCACCAAGGTGAGAATGCTAACACTAAATGAGTTCTAGGTTTGCTACTTGGCCTAGCAGTATAAACTTTATGAGGTATTTCGTTATTAAATGTGTATGCCCAGCCTGTATCTAAAAACATAGGTTCGTTTCTATTTTCCATTTTAAAAAAATATGTATTGGAAGTTTTTACTGGAATATTAATTCTTATAGCAAAATGATTGGGTGCATCTGTATGAAAGTTTCTGTTTTCCTCTAACATAGTATCTGCATTACCGTGACATGTAGCGACTCTGGATTTCATTATTGTTCTTCTACTACAATTTAATAATTGGCCAATAGATTTAAAATTACCTGCTTTTGTTCTTTTTACCATACCATGCGAGTCCCAATAACTATTTTTTGTTTGATCTGGTATATAATTATGTGTTGTAAATTTACCATCTTGAATATTAGGAGAGCCGAACGTTCCCCTATGTTCAGGTAAATTATCTATATGATTTGGATTATATACTAAACTAAAACCTGTGTATGGGCTCTTAAGATTTTCCTGCTGACCTTTATATGACCAACCATAATCACCATATATCTCTTTTGCTTCTTCTATATCTGTATGTAACTGTTCACAATCAAAGTCGTGCTGTAATCTAAAGATATCAGGCATAACACAGGACTGAGATAAATCCTGCCATGCTTCTGCAGTATTAGAATTCTTTAAAATAAATTTCCAAACAGTTGTGTCTTCTGGAACATCTTTGACAAATATTTTCACTTGTCAGGATTTTTAGGAACTAATTTGGGTTTTGGTGACTTCTTAGAAAAGTCTACTTCTATCAGTTGTCCTGTTTCAGAAGGCTTTTCAGTCATTGATTGTTTTACTGACTCTTCAATATCTGTAATTGCTCTTTCCATTCTTTCTGTAGATTCTGCATACTTAGTTTGTCTCCAAGTATCAAGTTCTTCTTTACTCTCTGCTACGTTATCAAATGTACTAAAGTCTCTTCTGTACCACCAAGGCTTTTCCCAAAAACTTAATTCGCCAAGCCACTCTTTAATATCCATAAGCATAGGGTATTCAAAGTCTGTGTTTACAAAATTATAATCTAAATCGTCTACTATATCTTTTAAAGATATTACATCTACCATACTGCTTTCATGTATAATAGAATTTAGTTTACAATGTAATGCTGATATTAAAGTTGCTTCACTTAAACTAGGCAAGAACATAAAGTTATTATCAAACTCACAAAAGTTCCTTTCTGCTAATGCCTTACCTTCAAAATCATATATAATACTTTGGTGTAGTTGGTCCCATAAGAAAGCATTTGCAATTTGGAAACTCATATTCTGATGTATATATGCTGTATGGTAATCCTCTCCTTCTTGTGCTTCTGTTTTTAATCCATACTTAACTTCGTATGTGTGTGATCTAATCTGCTGGGTGTCAGTATCGATTACTGTACACCTTACTGGTATTGTTTTAGTTACTATCAGTTCGTTCATTAGTTGCTCCAAATTTTGGTATGGATATGTCTATCTTACTAGGATTATTTATAGGCTGTTTAGGTTGAACGGGCACAGGTTGTGGCGCATTGTTTTGTGTCATACGTTCAGTAGCCTTTTTAATTTTTTCTTGTTGCTTAGATATTTTGTCTCCGCTATAAAAGGAAACCATTTCTACAAAAGTATCTCGCTCTGAATAGTCAGGAGTGTAATCAACAGAATCTATTTCACCTATGTCCATTACGTCAGACGATTTTTCATTCTTTAATCTTTCCCTCATGACTCTTGCTTGGTATTCTTGTGTACAAAAATCTATCATGTCTTGAATTTGAAACCATATAGGAGTATCCGTCTTTACGTTGAATTGTTTCTTACGCAAAGTTTCCATTTCAGTTAGTAGTTGGTCATTGTTCATACCATCTACTTTAAAATAATAATCACTCATCTATATTCATCCTAAAGAAAGCCATGTCAGAAATTTGTCTAAATCTTATTTCTTTTCCTTTTACTTGAAAGTCATCTTCAGTCATGCCAATCATATCACATATAACATCAGTTTTAATATCAAATTTGTCTTTTAATTTAATTCTGTTTGGACGCCAGTCCATCCATAAATCAAATTTAGTTTTAGATTGATTCATAATAACTATCAACTGTATGCTCTTTAATTTTTAAATAATTTTTACGTTGTCTAAAAATTAAATCTGCGTTTGCGAACTCTAACATGTTTTCTATAGTATAACTGTTTTCGTTCCCCCATGCCTTACAGTTGTATGTTTTAACTTTCCAATTTAATTTAGTTCCAAAGTCTGCTTCTTCTTTAAGATCAAACTCTGGTATTTCAAAATCATTTGCTATAAAATAAGCAGTTGCTTGAAAAACATCTTCTGTGTCACTAATAATAGTTACCTTTTCTGTCTTATGCTTTGCACATAAAATAGAAAATCTCTTACTAGGACTTAGAAGTGTAGTGTAATTATCTGTATCACCTTCAACTGTGAACCCTATTGTCTCGTAATGCTCAATCATTTCAGGAGAGTTGTGTACGATTTTTATACCAGATACATGTTGTAAATGTTTATCAGTAGGTGTTACAGCATCAACACTATTATAACACATTTCTAAACTTCTACCTATTTGATTTTCCTGTATAATGTAAGTATCCAATCCGTTTGGATTTTCAACTTTAAAGAAGTCACTTGAAGGATCTAATTCTGCATTTAAGTTAGTAATGTCTTCTACATTACCAATAAAGCCTAATCCTGTAACTGCTGGAAGAGTATCTATATTTTCTTCCCTTAGCATAATAATACATTTTCTTAATGCCCAGAAGCCTACAAAATCCATTGCATGTTGACTTCTGTGTACGAACCCTAATCGTTCTAATGTTTTGTGTACTCTTTCTTTCTCACTAACAAATGGGTCGTATGTAATTTCTATAAAACTAAATTCTGCCATTGTCTTTTAATTTGTCAAGTTCTCTGTCTACTATCTTTTCTAAATCTTCTACGTCTGGGAGCATATCCCAATCTTCTGCTGTCTCACATTTATTGCAACAATCATCTGTTCCACACTTGTCATGCAAGACCCCATCCTCGTCAAAGCCGTCTTTATCAACTTTTTTAGGTGGTATATATGTTTTAGGTCTAAAATATTTTAATTCGTCCATACTAGTATTTATACTCTTGTATGACTGTATTAAAACTAATCAGGTATATTTAATCTAAGATTTACAACGTATCTTCCACCTGAATAAATCATCTTTACTTCATGTGGTTCGCCATACCAATATGCTACTGCATCTCCCATTTGTAGATCTATAGTCTCGTCATTAACAGTCATCTCTCCACCTACATAATGTGTAGCAGGATCACTTAACTGTATAATAAGGCTAACGTTTTGCTCAGGGGTGCCAGCCTTTCTGCCATCTACGTGCCTTCTAAAATGTCCGCCTGTTCTGTATTTTAAAATTCTGTTAGAGGCTACTGTTGTTCCTTCTGGAAATTTATCCTTTATACTGTCCCATATAAATTTGAACTCTTCATCATTATATTTAGATAAAAGAACTAATCCTCTATTGTGAGATACATTGAATCGTTCATGCGTTTTCCCGTCAATAGTAACCTGATTAATACTTTGCTTATATAAATTTAATATATCAGGAATAAGATCTGTATCTAGTAGACCAGGAAAGAGTTGCATTAGTCTCTACTTGAGATTATTTCATCTACTAATCCAAAGTCTAAGGCTTCCTGAGCAGTCATAAAGTTATCTCTGTCCATTGCTGATTCAAACTCTTCATACGTTTTACCTTTAGTATTATGTTTGACGTATGCTTCTGTAAGTTCTTTCTTAATTCTAATTATTTCGTTAGCACGAATTTGTATATCACTTGCTTGTCCACTTGCACCACCCAGTGGTTGGTGTATCATGTGTCTAGCACCAGGCAACATAAAACGTTTACCAGGAGCACCTGCATTAGCAAGGAAACTTCCCATACTGGCCGCTTGTCCCATTACAATGGTTGATACATCTGGTTTAATGTATTGCATTGTGTCGTACATAGCCATACCACTTGTGACTGTTCCGCCTGGTGAATTGATATAAAAATTTATATCTGCATCAGGGTCTTCTGCTTCTAAGAAAAGTAACTGAGCACAAATACTATTTGATACTGCGTCATTTACTTCTCCGTTTAAAAATACAATCCTTTCTTTAAGTAGTCTTGAATAGATATCATAACTACGTTCTCCGCTAGATGTTTTCTCTATAACATATGGTACAAAATTCATTTAATTCTCCGTTGCTGTTATTTAACTCTTTTGTGTATATGATTAATAACACTCTGGAGACCTCTTTGTCTCTGAGTAGTTAATAATCTTGCTAAAGGAATAAAGGCATTAAATTTAGTTTCTAGCACTTCCTGTCTAGTCATTCCACTAAATGTGTCTGCAACAATTTGACCTAGGCCCTGCACCATATGTGCTTCGCTCTTAATATCAAACTGCCATGTGCCTTTTGAATTATCACTCCATAACCACAAAGAGCTCTGACAACCGTCAACAAAGTTTTCAGACGTTTGGAAGTCTTGATTTGTTTTTGGCTTTCTTTCTTTTGAAAGATCTAACAAATGCTCATAGAAATAATCTATATCAAGCATCTGTACAGACTCTAAATGTTCATTAAGGTCTTTTAGCATAAGTGCTATTATATACTAAAAGTATTTGAATGTCAACTATTCTTCGTTAGTAAATGAAGCGTCTTTCATTGGATCAACTAAATCAAACTCTGCACCAGAAGTAAGTTTAGTCATTGTAGAGAAATCTGAATTAGTTGCTTTATATACTTCTAAGTTTTCTCCAGCATCGTCTAATTTTTGAAAGTAAACAACATAATCAGCCGCATCATTAATACCGTCTGAAGGATTGTCTATTCTGTGAATAGGAACATAATCAGCAAAACTTGTTTGTGGGTCTACGCCACCTGCTTGTGCTTTACCTATGTGTGTCCCAACTGTGACATCACTTGCACTACTAATTGCATTACTCTTACCTGCATACCACGTTGCTACGTCGCCTGCATTTGGATATGTTCTGTTTGCCATTTATAACTCCATAGTCTTTAATTAACAATAGTATTTATCATATTGTTTGTTTCTATATAATCTATTACTTTATCCATTGTTAATTTATGTAAGTATCTACCACCATGTCCTCCATCAGGAAAGTATTTTGGATTTAGGGAAAATGTATATCCGCCTGTAGTTGAACCTTTTTCCCTACATTGTGAGATAAACTCTTCTGAAAAAGAGTCAGAATAGTTTTGCCTTGCAGTACCTTCCCAATCTATTTTATTTGTTACTTCTTTAGTGTAGGGTTTTCCTGTGTGATGATCTACAAAATTATCCTCGATTAAATTCGTCATTCGATCTACAACTGGAATACAATTTTCGTATTGCGACATATCTGGCAAACTAACATGGCCACCAACAAATAATATAGGTACTCCTATATTATTAAAAACTTCTAATGCTTCTGTAGTATATTTTTCTACTTTAAGTTCGTATTGTTCTATAGTGAGATCACTTATTATTTCCCTACTATTTTTATTATTATCCCAAAGATTCAACAATCCTCTACTTGGACATGTCCAATAGTGTATCACAAAATCAAATAAAGCCTTGTTGGTATAAAGAAAGGATGCCTGTATATTATTGTCTGCTCCATCTTTTCCTACATGATATATTTTAATATTCTTAAAATATTCATGCAAATAAATTTGAGGACTAGGATGTGATACTACTGATACATGCATTCCATTACTTGCTATAAAAGAACCATCGTTTCCTTCTATAGGATACCATTCTCCCCAACTCCAACTATCACCACTGATTGCAACGTTTGTAGACAAACCTGTGACTTTATCTAGTATCATATTGCTAACCTATATATTGCCATAATGTCTGCACCATTAAATCTTATTTCTATTGTAGGGTTATATGAATAACTATCTGTTCGCTTTGCTAAAAATTCGTGTGGCTGTATTCCACAATGTTCATATAACCATAACATTGTTCCTTTAGTTGTAACTTTGTCATATGGTATATCTTGTAACTGTGCTAACTGATGCTTATCATAGACTACAGCAAAATCTTTATTCTTTTCCCAAAATTCTTTTTCTTCTTTATTTAAATTAGGAAGTCTATTTCGCATGTGTTTATTATACATTATCTACTTATTTAAGTCAATAGTAAAGTATCTACATAATAAATAATCATATGCAAAGGTTGACAAATAAGAAATCCATGCTAAACTCAGACACTTGTCCGTTTAGGCTTGGGCTAAACGGCGTCGCTACGCTCAGAGCGGGAAAGTGTTAGGGCATACTTATGAGCGATAAACATCCATTTTTTAAATTCACAAAACATCTGAAACAAGGCCCTGGAATCAAAAAAGTATCACACACCAATGAACAAATAGTAAATCCAGATGTATATGTTACATACAAAATAAACAAATACGGATTTAGGACCAAAGACTGGACAGATAATAAAGAAGAATGTTATGTGGCTTTAGGTTGTTCACATACATATGGCCAGGGAGTTCCAGAGGACAGTCGATGGAGCAATCTTCTAGAGCAACATACAGGAGTTACAATATATAATTTAGGTTTAGGTGCAGGATCAAGAGACACTATCACAAGATTGATGATAGGCTGGTTAGAGGAGATAAAGCCATCCAAAATATTTGTATTGTGGCCTAATGAACATAGATGGGAAGTAGGACTTAGAGATAGGATAAAATCATATACACCATCAACAGTTCATAGTATAGTGAATAGAGAACCTAATAGGTGGGACTCAGGATACATCTTAGAATACTTAGGTCAGGAATATAATGCAGAAGTAAACAAAATTAGAAACGACTACACATTTAAAGGACTGTGTGAAGAACATAACATAGAACCTTACACATTAAAATACAGTGACTTTCAGAATATAGATTGTAAAACTGCTAGGGACGGAATACACAACGGTGTCTTGTTCCATAAGGCCATAGCAGATGAATTTATTAAAACTCTTGATAAATAGTTGTATGAAAATTAGAGACATAACAGAATCATTCAAGCGATACAAAGTTAAGCATAAAAAAAGCGGGAAAGTATATCCAGTTACTGCTATGCATGATAAAAGTGCGAAAGAGAAAGCAAGAGTTCAACATGGCGGAACAGCATCACGTTATACAGGCACAAGTACAGATGATTTTGAAATAGTAAACGAATTAGATAACAGATACAATCAAAATAATCCATTAGCATTTGCAGATAAAGAACATGGCCTTAAAGCAGTTCTAATGAAAAAAGACAAAGGCGATGTTTACATAAGTTACCAACACGGTAAAGAAACAGGTAGATTCAGTAGTTTAAAAGCATTAAAGAAACATCAAGAAGATTTAATTAATAAAGGTGTAGATGAAAACTTAGACTATTTAGAAAAAAGTAAATATAAAAATATGCCAATGCAACTAGAATTGCAAAGAGTACTTGCACAGATGTTAGGTATAGATGATTACTACGATATGGACGTAGATACTTTAGAGAAGAAACTTAAAGCATCTGGTGATGATTTTATTTGGAACGAATACTCTAAATTCAAACACAATCTAAGAATTCAAAAAGACGATAAAAAATCACCTACTATAGGTAAATTTGCAAGTGATAACCGAGACCCTCGTAAATTTGCTTCTTTGGAAGAATCAGTTGGTCAGGCAATCACAGAAGCAGAGTTTGACAGACTAGCAGAAAAGAAAGATGCCTGCTATCACAAAGTTAAAAGTAGATATAAAGTTTGGCCCAGTGCTTACGCCAGTGGTGCATTAGTACAATGCAGAAAGAAAGGTGCGGCTAATTGGGGTAACTCTAAAAAGAAATAATGTTTATAAAAGATATCACAGAAGGAACACGTTGCTGGAAAGGCTACAAGAAGAAGGGCATGAAAACCATGTTCGGAAAACGTGTGCCTAATTGTGTAAAGAATGAAAGTGAGATAGCCGAGGGCGAAGAGAGACATGTAATTGCTGATGCGGCCAAAGATCGTGTAGTAGGCGAACTAATGGGTATGGGTAGAATCAGCATGATGCGTGGTAGTGAAATAGAAAACGCGGCATACAGCATACTGAGTAGCCTTAGAGTTGAGGACGTTGTAGACCCTAACATGATAGTAGGTGGTCAACGTTTAGGAGACTTTGCTAGTGGCAAAGTAATAGACTTAATTGATAGTGGCAAACTTCTAGATGATATCCTGCAGGACTTTGGTGTAAGAGATGCATATGAAAGTTCGTTACCTTCAGATTCCATATACGCATTAAGAATAAACGGAAAAATTTCTGCTTCTAGATATGCCTCGAAGGCTGAAGCATTAGCAGATGCAAGAGGTATGAAAAAACAATATAAAAGTAATATAGAAGTTGTAAACACCAAAACAAATAAAGTAGTAAAGCCTAGAGTAGTAACAGCCGAAAAAACAAACTATCTCAAACGACCTGGCTCACCTTATAAAAAAGCAGTTGATATGTGGTTACGTTCCAAAGAGGGCAAAGGTAAAGATTTTGATGACTTTAGAGATCTACCAGTTAAGAGCCAAAATAAATATTTAAACAAATTTGTAACAGAAACAATAGAAGCCAGTCAGGACCTTGCGGCCTTAATGAAAGGCATAGAGCATGACTTAGCAAATAGAGAAGCAGAAATAAAAGAGAATCTACGTGCTTGGTTTGGTAAGGGAAAGAAGGGCGGAGCCGGAGGTGGCGGTTGGGACCGTTACAATACCAAAGGCGAACGTATAGGTAAGTGCGGAGACTCTAAGAAAGGCGAGGGCAAACCTAAATGCTTATCAAAAAGCAGAGCCGCAAGTTTAAGAGCCAAAGGCGGTAAGAAAGCAATTGGAGCCGCAGTAAGAAAAAAACGTAGAGAAGACCCTAACAAGAACAGAAAGGGTAAGGCTAAGAACGTTAGTAACACTACCCGCAAGAGTAAGAAGAAGTAGGAGTAACAGATGTCAGATATTAATTTCCCAAATAGCCCAAGTAGCGGAGACACATACAGTTACAACAATATAACATTTAACTATGACGGTGAGAAATGGACAGCAAAAGGTGGCACAACAAACGTAGATCAAACGTTAAGTGCGGCAGGTAACGTTATTACAATAAGTGGTAATAATGATACTGTTGACTTAACAACAATGTTGGCACCGTTCAGTAAAACAGATAGTCAAGATTTAACTATAAGTGGCAACGTCATTAGTTTGTCTGGACAAAGTGGTAATGTTGATCTAACATCATTACTAGCAAGTGCCGGCGGAGGTACTGACTCACAAGATATTACACTAGCAGGTAATGTAATAAGTCTCACAGG